>Ga0209425_10000111_pt1 | contig 94592 bp, 85 predicted proteins | sample COG_05_FD_184749 | JGI IMG/M metagenome (GOLD analysis project Ga0209425, IMG submission 184749) | Pelagic Microbial community sample from North Sea - COGITO 998_met_05 (SPAdes) (version 2) | ecosystem: Environmental > Aquatic > Marine > Neritic zone/Coastal water | place: Helgoland, sampling...
ATGGTGTAACCAGCATATACGTGACTGTCTACTCGTACGCCATGTCCACCGGGTAGGTGAAGATTGGTGATCTTTCCAGGAGAGGGTCTGAATCCATGGGCAGGATCTTCTGCATTGATTCGACACTCCATTGCGTATAATTTTGGATAGTAAGCCGTGCCAGTAATCGGAATACCAGCCGCTGCTTTAATTTGTTCTTTAATCAAATCAAAGTCGGTTACTTCCTCGGTAATAGGGTGCTCTACTTGAATACGGGTATTCATTTCCATGAAATAGAAATCACCATGCTTATCTAGCAAGAATTCCACAGTACCAGCGCCTTCATATTTGATCGCTTCCGCGGCCTTTATAGCAGCAGTCCCCATTTTGTCTCTTAGCTTTTGATCAACCGCAGGGGAAGGTGTTTCTTCTACTAGTTTTTGATGTCTTCTCTGAATTGAGCAATCTCTTTCGGACAAGTGACATGCTTTACCATAGCTGTCTCCAACAATTTGAATCTCTACATGACGAGGCTCTTCAATAAATTTCTCTAAATAGAGGCCATCATTCCCAAATGCAGCAGCTGATTCCATTCTGGCATCATCCCATGCTTTTTGAAAACCTTCATCATTATGTACGATTCTCATTCCGCGACCACCGCCACCTGCAGTAGCTTTTAGGATCACGGGATACTTCATTTTCTTAGCAATCTTGATTCCGCTAGCAACGGAGTCAAGCAATCCTACTGATCCTGGAATGGTAGGTACACCAGCAGCCTTCATAGTTGCTTTTGCGGTCGCCTTATCACCCATTCTGTCAATCATGTCAGGGCTGGCACCAATAAACTTGATGCCGTACTCTTCACAGACGCGAGAAAACTCGACATTCTCTGACAAGAACCCATAGCCTGGGTGTATGGCATCGGCATTCGTAATTTCAGCAGCCGAAATGATGTGAGGAATTTTTAAATAGGATTCGCTGGAAGGAGCAGGCCCAATATTGACAGCTTCGTCAGCAAATCTGACATGCAAACTATCTTTGTCCGCAGTAGAGTATACTGCTACAGTTTTAATGCCCATTTCTTTACAAGTCCTAATGACTCGTAGGGCAATTTCTCCTCTATTAGCGATTAATATTTTCTTGAACACAGTGATTCAATTAAAGATGATACATGTGGGATATATCCCCTTGCCTTATGACGGGTCAACCAAGAACAATGGCTGATCGTATTCTACTGGTGAAGCATTTTCAACTAAGACTTTCACAATAGTTCCTGAAATTTCAGAATCAATTTCGTTGAATAGTTTCATCGCCTCAATAATACCGACCCTTTGGCCAGCTGAAACTGAATCTCCTACATTCATGAAAGGAGGATCTTCAGGTTTTGGTGCTCTATAGAAGGTACCAATCATTGGTGACTTGATTTCTATATACTTACTAGTGTCATCTAAAGCAGGAGCCGCAGCTTGTGGTGTTTCAGCAGCAGGTGCAGGAGCAACTGCTACTGGAGCAGGAGCTACTGGAGCAGGAGCTAATGCTGGTGTGCTTGCTACCATGGTAGTTTCAGCACTGCGCTTCACCTCAATTTTGAACTCTTCAGTTTCAATGTTGACTTCTGCCAAACCAGATTTGGCTATAAAGTCGATCATGTTTTTTATTTCTTTCGGATTCATTCGTAGGTAGGTTGATTATTTTACTCGCTCACCGTAAGAGTGAGTTCTAGTGTCTACTTTAATTTTATCCCCTAAGTTAATGAATAATGGCACTTGTATTTCAGCGCCAGTTTCCATAGTAGCAGGCTTAGTTGCATTTGTAGCAGTATCACCTTTCATACCGGGTTCTGTATAAGTTATTTCCAGTACTACATAAGCAGGAAGCTCACATGTCAAGGGTTGTTCTGTCTCAGCATGAAATAGAATGTCTACTTCTTGACCATCTTTAATGAGTTCAGCACCCTTACCGATCATTTGCTCTTCGATCATTACTTGCTCAAAGTTATCGGAATTCATAAAGTGATGACCGAAGTCATCCTTATATAAGAACTGGTGGGATCTTTTTTCTACCCGGGCTGTCTCAATCTTATGTCCAGCTGAAAAAGTATTATCTACTACTTTTCCTGTCTTGACATTTTTCAGCTTTGTTCTAACAAAAGCAGGGCCCTTACCAGGTTTTACATGCTGAAATTCTGTGATCATCCAGAGGTCTTGATCTTTGACGATACAAAGTCCGTTTTTAATGTCTGAAGTAGTTGCCATATGACAAATCTAATGTTTAAGTCTAGAATTACTTAGGATCGTATGCCCATTTTAACCATATCGATCCCCAGGTGAATCCACCACCAAATGCAGCAATGATCAGGTTGTCGCCTTTACGAAGTTGCGATTCATAATCCCATAAACATAATGGAATTGTTCCACTGGTCGTATTACCGTATTTCTGGATGTTGAGCATTACCTTGTCCTCCCCAACATTCATGCGCCTAGCCGTAGCATCAATGATGCGCTTATTTGCTTGATGGGGCACCAAGAATGCGATGTCGTCACCAGTAAGATTGTTTCGTTTCATGACCTCTTCAGCTGCATCGGCCATGTTTGTTACTGCGAATTTGAAAACGGAAGAACCCTCTTGGTATACAAAATGCTGTCTGTTTTTAATGGTTTCTAGACTGGCCGGTTTACGGCTTCCGCCTGCTTTCATGTGTAGATGCTGTGCACCTGAGCCATCAGATTTCAACATGGAATCCATTATCCCCACATCTTCAGTACCAGGCTCTAACAGTACAGCACCACCACCATCACCGAAAATAATGCAGGTAGTTCTGTCGGTATAGTCAATGATGGAAGACATTTTGTCTGCTCCAACGACTACAACTTTCTTGTATTTACCAGTCTCTATAAACTGAGAGCCAGTAACCAAGGCGTAAATAAAACCGGAACAAGCAGCTTGCAAGTCGTAGCTGAATGCATTTTTTGCACCTACTGCATCACCGATTAGATTGGCAGTTGCCGGAAAAGTCATGTCGGGAGTCGTGGTGGCACAAATGATTAGATCGATCTCTTCTGGGTTAGTATTGGTCTTCTCAAGTAATCCCTTTACGGCTTCTATGCCGATAACGGAAGTTCCTTGGTTTTCACCTTTGAGAATGTGTCTTTGCTTGATGCCAGTTCGTGAAGTGATCCATTCATCAGTGGTATCTACTATGGTTTCGAGTTCCTTGTTCGTTAAAACATAATCTGGAACGTAACCATGGACACCAGTGATTTGAGCTCGAATGTTCGTCATTAAGTAATGTTAAGGCCTATAATCTGACCTGAATTAAAAGTTGGTGACCAATATAGGCTTAAACCATTCAGAATCATAATCATAAATTAGAGAGTTCATATGGGTATAAATGCCCATAAATAAGTACTGCTCCTGAATTAATATCCAGGAGCAGTACTATCAAGATTTTAGTAATTAAACTAAAACTTCTTTTTCCATCACTACTTTACCTTTATAGTAAAGTTTTCCTTCATGCCAGAAGGCTCTGTGAGGCATGTGTAGTTCGCCAGTCGTAGGGCAAACCACCAAAGTTTTGGCAGTCAATTTCTTGTGAGTTCTACGCTTGTCTCTTCTCGTTCTTGAAATTTTTCTTTTAGGATGCGCCATCTTAAATCTTATTTATTCGCTTTCGCTATTTTTTATTCTTTAACTTTTTTAATGCTGCCCATCTAGGGTCAACATCTTCTTCTTGCTGTTCTTCTGTTTTCGAATCGTCAACGGTAGATGAATAAACCATTACTCCTTCTTCTTGGTCATCATCATCTTCTTCTTCTTCTTGAAATCGTGGATGAAGCTTTTTCATAGGGACTTGTAATCCTATAAATTCAAAAAGTAAATCAGCAATATTAATGGTCTGAGTATTATTTAGGATAATCATCACATCTTCTGATAATTCTTTTTCTTCTTCACCAAACTTGTAGATCATCGTATTCTCGAATGAGATAGGCTGATCAAACAAATCTAGACTTCTGTCGCAAGTCAACTCAATTGTACCTTCAACATTGAAGGTCATTTGAATCATGCTTTCCGATTTTTGAAGTGAAACGTCAGCTGTCAGTTCACCTGTGCTAAACATTTCATTTTCAAACAGTTCAAAGAACGAGCCCGAAACTTCAAAGTGGTAATCGTGATTACCATTTGCCAGGTTGAAAATATGAATATCAAATGCTCTTCTCGCTTTCAATTTCCTAGCGTAAATTTCGGGACTGCAAAGGTATATAATTATTGATTAATGAAGAAATATGTTTTGCATAAAAAATGCATCAATAAATGACTCACAAATACTTCTCGGTTTCTCCTCTATATATCTAAGCATTTATCTCTTCTAACTCGTCATCTTTCTGACTTGTTTGAATCGTTTTTATCTCCACCATTAATTCTCCTAGGGACTGCTTATAACCATTTAAGTCGAGCTGATCTGTACAGCACATCTTCAAATCTATGTTCTTATACTTCGCGCTTTCCTTAAAGTCATTGAGAATTTCGAGCACATCATGCTGGATGTGGCGAGTTCTTGAAGCATCAATTAATAATTCTGCATCATTAGGTACTCGGTTCAACTCCTTTAGAATTTGAGCCTTATTAAGAAAAGTAACCATCTCGGCTAACACAATGCGGTAATGCTTATGAGCTTTGTCGTGAGTTTCTTTGAGTACAAATGGGTTTTTCAGGTTATTCAAAAGAATATAGAATACTGCTACTGCCATACCAATCCCGATACCTTTTAATAGGTCGGTAAGCACAATAGCCAATACCGTTACAACGAATGGGATAAACTGTGGATGCCCAGATTTTAGCATCTGCTTGAAAAGTGAAGGTTTAGCCAACTTATATCCGACCACCAATAGGATGGCAGCCAAACTGGCCAACGGAATCATATTTAGAATATTAGGTATCAGCATGGCTGATAGTAAAATGAGGAGACCATGAATTAAAGCTGATGCCCTAGTTCTACCACCAGATTGAATGTTTGCTGAACTCCGAACGATTACTTGAGTCACGGGTAATCCACCAATTAATCCGGCTACTATATTTCCAATTCCTTGAGCCCTTAATTCTTTACTGGTAGGGGTAACCCGTTTTTGTGGATCTAATTTATCAGTTGCTTCTACGCACAGTAAGGTCTCTAGACTGGCAACAATCGCTATTGTAATACCAAGAATCCATACTTCAGGCATGGCAAAAGCATTAAAATCTGGAAGGGTGAATTGATCGATAAAACCAGTGAGATTACTTGCAACAGGTATGCTTACCATATGCTCTTGGCTGACTTCTAAGGAGGTTCCTGCAAAGAAGATGGCCATTAGTATACCAGAGATAACAACTACCAAAGGGCCTTGAACTACTTGGGTAATCCTAAAGCGCCTAATAAACTTTTGCTCCCATAATATCAGGATGGCCAAAGAAATAAGAGCAATTGTGATGGCTCCTGACGATATGAAGCTGACCATGTTGACCAACTCTGAAAATGTATTTTCACCATCCGCTTGAAAGAATCCTAAATCTCCTTCAGGGTCCGCATCGTAGCCAAATGCATGTGGGATTTGTTTTAGAATAATAATGATCCCTATGGCAGCTAACATGCCTTTGATGACGGAACTGGGGAAGTAATAACCGATGATTCCTGCTCGTGCTACACCTAAGATGAACTGTATTATACCTGCAATGACCACAGCTACGAGAAATATTTCGAATGACCCTAATTCCTGTATTCCTACTAATACGATAGCAGCTAGGCCTGCTGCCGGCCCACTAACACCTAAATGCGACCCACTAAACATGGTGACAACAATACCGCCTACCATTCCAGCAATGATTCCTGAGAACAGTGGTGCACCAGAAGCAAGCGCAATGCCTAAGCAGAGTGGGACAGCGACCAGAAAGACAACTAGGCCTGCAGGAGCATCATTTTTTAAACTTGAAAATAAACTGTTCTTCATTGGTAAGGTCTTTAGCCGGAATACAAAAAATGTATTTAGGATAGGTGTTATTCAAAAATTCTGGTGTTGATAAACTTGACTAGATTAACCCAAGTTCAGGAGGAGGTGTATTTATTTCTCCAAGTTCCTTATCCTTTTTTAACAAACACTGGAGTGGTCTGTTTTTGAGAGAACCTTCAGTACTTGACGTTTTGTTTTTCTCGAACGAGGCTAGGTACGGAGTTTTTGAGTCTTCCAAATCTTTTTCTGACTCTTCTGACTCTGATTCAAATAGCTCCATTCCATCTATTGGATCAAGCACATGTGAAAAGACGTCTACTGTTAGAATTGCTGAGAAACAACAAAGGAGTAATATGGCAGTGATTTTATTCAATTTTTTTAAGATACTAAAGATTACGCTTAGCTGGGTAGTCCGTTGCTGTAAATCGACTAAAGTTGGTGTTTAGTAGACTAATAACTCGCGGCTATGTAGCACTTCTATTACGGATAATATCGATTGCCATGTAAATGGCACTTCTCATGCTCTGTTCATTTGCCACGTTTTTACCCGCAATATTGAAAGCAGTGCCATGATCGGGCGATGTACGGACAATTGAAAGCCCCGCAGTGAAGTTCACCCCGTCTTCAAAGGCAATAGTTTTAAAAGGAATAAGCCCTTGATCGTGATACATAGCCAAAACCCCATCAAATTTTGAATAACTCGCATTGCCGAAAAAGCCATCAGCAGGAAAAGGGCCAAAAACTAAGTCGCCTTTTTCTTTAAACTCAGCAATTAATGGTGCGATTAGATCCTTTTCTTCGCTTCCCAAAAGGCCTTCTTCACCAGCATGGGGATTAACCCCTAGTAAGGCGACTCTTGGTTTGCCTATACCGAAGTCCTTTTTTAAGGATTTCAGCATAAGGTTCGTCTTTACCTTGATCACCTCTTTTGTTAGTTTTTCTTTGATCTCTGATAAGGGAATATGACCAGTAGCAACACCGATTCGTAAGCTGTCATTGCATAAAAACATAAGGCTGTCCTTGGCCTCAAAGGTAGAAGTGAAGTATTCGGTATGTCCAGGAAACTTAAAGTCGTCAGATTGAATGTTGTTTTTACTAATAGGGGCAGTTACTACGCCTTGAATACTCCCATTTTTAAGGTCTTCACTAGCACGATTCAAAGCAGCTAGGGCAAACCTACCCGCCTCAGGAGTTTCTGTGCCAACTTTGACCTCAAATTCTTCCTCCCAACAATTAATGACGTTTAACCCATTGTGTCTAATGTCTTTGATCGATCCTGCCTGATGAAAGGACAAGTGTTCGACATTGAGAATGTTTTTATAATGGGACAGCACCTTACCGTGGCCATAAATCACTAAGGTGACAAAGGACATTATTTTATTATTTTCAACAGATTTAATGATTACCTCAGGCCCAATGCCATTGATATCACCTATTGTAATGCCTATTATTGGTTTGATTCGATTGTCTTGCTCCGCCTCGTTCATTTCTCTATTCAATCAGTAAGCTAACTTCTATTTTTCCCTAAAATCCAGAATTTTGCGCAAATTAATGTTTTTTGCCTAAGTTGTCGCAATGTCTTCAGTACGCCCCAAAAAACACCTAGGTCAGCACTTTTTAAAAGACTTGACCATAGCCGACAATATAGCCAATGGACTGACAGGTCATGGTGATTATCATAAGGTATTAGAGATTGGCCCAGGTATGGGTGTGCTCACACAATTTCTGTTAACCCAAGCCACTGAAACATGGGCGATTGAGGTCGATAGAGATTCGATACCTTATCTACAGCAACATTATCCCAGCCTGAAAGAAAGAATAATTGAAGGTGACTTCTTGAAGATTGATTTCCTAAAGTCTACAGGTGCTCCACTTGCCATAATAGGTAACTTTCCATATAATATTTCTTCTCAGATCTTTTTCCGCATTCTTGACTTTCGGAATGACATTCCAGAGGTTGTTTGCATGTTACAAAAAGAGGTGGCTGAGCGATTGGCATCCCCTCCAGGCAATAAGACTTATGGAATTTTAAGTGTGCTGCTGCAAGCATATTATGATATAGAGTATTTGTTTACCGTAAAACCGGAAGTTTTCAATCCGCCACCGAAAGTAAATTCAGGGGTGATCCGTCTTAAACGTAATAAAGTCAGTAACTTAGGTTGTGACGAAGTGCTCTTTAAAAGAGTTGTGAAAGCGGGATTCCAAATGCGGAGGAAAACATTGCGCAATGCATTAAAACCTATAAATTTGCCTACCGAATTGATCGAACACCCAATGTTAAATCAGCGGGCTGAGACCCTTTCAGTTGAGGATTTTGTCACCCTAACAAATCTAATCTCATCGTGTCAGAAACGAGTGTAAAATTTGAACTTTCCAAAGCGTATCTCGACCTAGTTGTTCAGGCTGTCGAGCAGGAGGATCATGCTTTTATTCGTGAGACGATGGAAGGGGTGGACCCAGCAGATATTTCTCAACTCCTAGAAGAAGCTGCACCAGAAGACACAAAATATGTACTCGACTTACTGCATAACGAAATAGGCGCGGAAGTAATTGAAGAGTTAGAAGAGGACACAAGACAGGACTTCTTAAAAGAGCTCAGTCCATCTGAGATTGCTGAATACCTTGAAGAAATGGATTCTGATGATGCGGTCGACATAGTCAATAGTCTACCAGTTCGTATTCGTGAAGAGGTCATTGCTGCAATTAAAGATCCAGAGAATGCCGCGCATATTCATGAGCTCATGCGATATGATGAGGATTGTGCTGGTGGATTGATGGCTAAAGAAATGATTGTGGCCAATGTCAATTGGACCATCTTACAGACCATAGATGAGATTCGCAGACAAGGAGAAAATGTAGAGAAAATTTATTCAATCTACGTGGTAGATGATAGTCAGAAACTACTTGGAAAAGTCTCTGTGAAACGAATAATCCTTGCTAAGGATAAAACCCATATTAATGAAATCTACGATGAAGACATCAAGGCGGTAGAGACGTATATGGATGAAGAAGAAGTTGCTGATATCATGCGGAAGTATGATTTAGATGCAGTTCCTGTTGTAAACCTTCAAGGAAAACTGGTCGGTAGAATTACCATTGATGATATTGTCGATGTAATTACTGAACAAGCAGAAGAAGACATGCAGCTGATGTCGGGTATATCTGCTGATGTTGAAGAAGATGATAGTATTTGGGCGATTTCAAAAGCCAGATTACCCTGGTTAATGATCGGATTAGTGGGAGGTACTTTAGGGGCTTGGGCTATCGGGTTTTTTGAAGGCGATTTAGAAAGGAATGCTGCCCTTGCGTTTTTTATACCCCTCGTGATGGCCACAGGAGGAAATGTTGGCATTCAGTCATCTACTTTGGTTGTTCAGAGTTTGGCCAATAGGTCGGTATTTACCGAATCTTTTGGCAAGAGAATTGGAAAAATGTTTTTGGTAGCCATTTTCACAGGAGTAGTATTAGCCGCCATAAGTTTTGGGATAGTCTATTTATGGAAAGACGACCTGCAAATGGCGAAAGTAGTAGCCATTTCCCTTATTTGTGTAATCATGCTGGCCTCCTTCACGGGAACATCAACACCATTGATTCTTGATAGATTCGGTATTAATCCAGCTTTGGCCTCAGGCCCATTCATCACAACCACTAATGATATTCTTGGAATCATCGTTTACCTTGCCATCGCAAACCTTTTACTTACTTAGAAATGCCGAAGAAGTGCCTGATCGTTGATGAGATGCATGAGAGCATCCAAGATTTGTTATCCCAAATTGGGATGGCATCTGTTTATGCACCAAATGCGTCCCGAGAAGAAATTCTTGATCAAATTGGAGATTTTGAAGGCTTGCTTATTAGAAGTAAAACTACAGTCGACAAAGAATTAATCGATCGGGCGAGACATTTGGAGTTTATTGGGCGTGCTGGTGCAGGCCTTGATAAAATCGATGTTGACTATGTTGAGTCAAAAGGGATTGAAATTCTCAATGCACCAGAAGGAAATCGTGATGCGTTAGCTGAACATGCGGTAGGCATGTTATTGAGCCTTCTGAACAATATAAACAGTGCGGATGCTGAAGTGAGAAATTGGATTTGGGACCGTGAAGGTAACAGGGGAGTAGAGCTCAGTGACAAGACGGTTGGTATTATTGGCTATGGTTACATGGGGCAAGCTTTTGTACAACGATTAAGAGCTTTTGATTGCCGCGTGTTGGTTTATGATAAGTATCGCAAGGGCTTCGGCACCAAGAATGTTGAAGAAGTGAGTCTCGAAAAGATGTTTGCCAAAGCGGATATCTTGAGTCTACACGTTCCATTGACCGAAGAGACGAGAGGCTGGGTCAACGCAGACTTTTTCAACCAATTCAGAAAGGATATTTTTTTACTAAATACCGCGAGAGGCGAGATTGTTCCGACAAAGGATTTATTGCAATTGCTCGATTCCGGTAAAATCTTAGGTGCAGCCTTAGATGTATTGGAGAAAGAAAAATTTGATCAGTTAACAGTGGATCAAAAAACAATGTTCGAGAATCTCTTTACTAGAAAAAATGTAGTGCTCTCTCCACATGTCGCTGGATGGACTTTTGCATCGTTCAAGCGGATCAATGAAGTATTGGTAGGAAAAATTGCTACACATTATCGTGTTGATTGGAAGGCATAAACTTTAAGATTTGGTAATTTTTAGCTAAATTTGAGCTCAATCGCTTGAAAAGGCGATTTTATTTATTTAAACGGTTTCAATCTGAGGCCGTTCTTTGTTTAAAGAGTACACAAAATAAAAAGATATGGCGGGTGTTAGTTATTACACTGAAGAGGGATTGGAGCGATTGAAAAAAGAGCTGCACGATCTAAAGACGAAAGGTAGAGCCGATATGTCAAAGCAGATTGCTGAGGCAAGAGATAAGGGAGATTTGAGTGAGAATGCGGAATATGATGCAGCAAAGGATGCTCAAGGCTTGATGGAAATGCGTATTGCAGAACTCGGAACAGTCATCGGTGATGCAAGAGTCAAAAAACAAGAAGATGTAGATCTTTCTAAGGTTTCTATTCTCTCAACCGTAAAGATTAAAAATCTTAAAAACGGAATGGAAGTAAAGTATACTTTAGTTTCTGAAAAAGAAGCAGACCTTAAAAGTGGCAAGATCTCTTATGAGTCTCCAATCGGTAAGGGTGTTTTGAATAAGAACATAGGTGATATTGCCGAGGTAATTGCGCCAGCTGGAAAGATGGAGTTCGAAATTCTAGACATCACCTTAGAATAATAATGCCAAGTATCTTCACCCAGATCATCAATCGAGAAATTCCTGGCTATATCGTAGCCGAGGATGAAAATCACATTGCTTTTTTAGACGTTAGCCCGCTTAAAATTGGCCACACATTATGTGTACCTAAAAAAGAAGTGAACTATATTTTTGATATGGATGAAGATGCTTACTTAAAACTGCATGCCTTCACCCAAAAAGTAGCCAAGGCTGTCGAGGCCGCTGTGCCTTGCAAAAGAATCGGTGTGGCAGTGATAGGTTTAGAAGTGCCCCATGTACATATCCATTTAATTCCCCTTGAGAATATTTCGGACATAGATTTCAGCAGACCAAAGTTGAAACTCGAAGCTCCAATTTTTGAAGGTATAGCATCTAAAATCAAGAGCGAGTTAAGCTGATGACTAAGGTGTCTTGATTAAAAGATTGTTCTTTTAATATGCGGATACCTTTTTCACTCATTTCTATCCTTTCAATAGTAATCATAGTTTGCCTAAGTTGTGAACCTCAAGAGGGGGAGGTGCCAGATAACGTTATTGGTTCCCTAATTCCAGGCGTTAAAAGGCGTATTCCAGCAACTCCAGTTCCAACTTTTACACTCAACTGTGGGAATAGTCTAAGGACAGAAGATAATCCAGTGATTGTTATAGTCCGAGACGGAAAGGAGTCCTTGGTATCCAGCAGTTTGTCGGATGTAAATATGGCTGATGTCGCAAAAATAAGTGTGCTAAAGGGTGAAGCTGCTATCGAGCGATTTGGTGAGAAGGTAAAAAATGGAGTGCTCGTGATTACCTATAAGTAAGACCTTTTACTTCACCCTCCCCGGATTATCCGCTATAAAGTTCTTCCAGCTTTTAGCCTTGCTTTGTAAACTACCGTTTTGGAAATGATGACACACAGCTACACCCAGTGCATCGGTGGCATCCAACATTTTCGGAAGTTCTTTAATGTCTAATAGTGATTGAAGCATAGCAGCTACTTGTTCTTTAGAAGCATTGCCATTTCCGGTCACAGATTGCTTTACTTTTTTTGGTGCGTATTCGGTGATGGGTATATCTCTAGCTAATGCGGCAGCCATCGCTACTCCTTGGGCTCTGCCAAGTTTAAGCATCGACTGTACGTTCTTCCCAAAGAAAGGTGCTTCCAGTGCCACTTCATCAGGATGGAATTCTTCTATAATGGCTGTTACTCGCTCGAAGATCTTTTTTAACTTAAGTTCGTGGCCTGAATACTTGCTCAGGTGTATGACACCAAACTGCAGTAAGGTGAGTTTTTTCCCAGTAACCTTCAATAGCCCATAACCCATCACGCTGGTGCCTGGGTCAATGCCTAAAATGATTTTTTCGGGTACTACGGCCATGTGATTTGCAATATAATGAATCCGAATAGCTGGTCGATTTTATTTTTCGGAGGGAATGGTATTTATTCGTGTATGATCCTGGCCATCGGCATATATGTGGGCTATCTCTTTTTCCTCTTGGTCCTTATTATGGCGTGGAATAGCTGGAGTTCTTTGAGTAGTCAAAACCTAGAGCTTCCTTTATCGGTAATTGTTCCTTTTAGGAATGAAGAAAAAATGCTGCCTATGCTGATCGATAGTCTAAAGGCACAATCACATACCTCTTTTGAAGTCATTTTTATCAATGATCATTCAGAGGACGAAAGTTTGAAAGTATTGGATCAGGCACTTCAAGATGTCCCTTTTGATTTTCAAATCCATTCTTTAGAAGCCCCCTTTGGGAAAAAGGAAGCGATTACGATAGGTGTCGCCTTAGCCACTCATGACCTAATCCTTACCACCGATGCCGATTGTTTCGCAACACCCAATTGGTTGACGGAAATGTCAAGTCCCTTTAATGAGCAGAGGCTTCAAATGTTAGTGGGGCCTGTTGGTTTAGTCGGAGAAAGTTTTTGGCAAAAAATGCAGTCCATAGAATTTTCATCATTAATCGGTACTGGTGGTGCATTGCTCAGGTTGAAAGCTCCAGTAATGGCCAATGGTGCTAACCTCGCTTATCGAAAGGATGTTTTCGAGGCAGTAAGTGCTTTCGAGGGTATTGAGGGGACACCTTCGGGTGACGATGAATTGCTGATGAACAAGGTGAGTAAGAAATTCCCTGGAAGTATTCGTTTTCAGAAATCTAGCAAGGCTCTGGTATTAACTAACGCCCTTAAAGATTGGGCTGAATTTAGGCAGCAACGATTGAGGTGGGCCAGTAAGTGGAAAGTAGGTTTTCGGCCAGTGACTATATTCAGTGCCTTAGCTGTTTTTGTAGTTCAGCTGATTCAAGTTGGGTTAATCGTACAAGCGTTCACTAGCCATGGTAACCTTGGGCTCATTGCCGCATTGCTCTTGTTAAAATTATTGATCGAGTACATTTTCCTTTGGTCTGTCAGGCGATCCTTTGGACAAAAAATGGATGGACTTGCCTTTTTAGTTAACTATCTATTGTATCCGTTTTATGCCATTTATTTTGGTATAGCTGCTAACTTTGGTAAGTTCCATTGGAAGGGTAGAAGATATAAAACGAGTACCAAGTAATGAGTGATGCAGAGTTTGATGTGATGGATGAGTTGTATTTTGTTCAGCCCTACAGTTATTTAATCGAGGAACTCGAAATGTCTAATTCTGATTTGATAGAAGCGTTGAAGAGCCTAATCGCTAAGGGGTGGGTTAAATGCCTTTACAATATGAATGATGAGGTGTTCGAAGATAAGCTAGACTTTGATAATGAATATCGAGATTACTATTACTTAGCTACGAAACCGGGGCTCTTGGCTCATAACGGAAGATAAATATGCCACATAGTTCACTGCAAAATAGATTTGATCAAAAGGAATTAGAGGTGAGTGCTCTCTTAGAGATAACTCAAGCAGTGAATAATAACCTTCCTGAGGAAGACCTATATAAGATATATGAATTCACTTTACGTGCTAACCTCAGGCTCGATAAGATGACTTTGTATGTGCTCGAGGATGAATGGGAATGCAAAGTTCAGTTTGGCACCAGTAAAGACTTTACTAAAGTGGCCATAGGCCCAAGCTGCTTAGAAGTGAGTGAGGCTACTGAGATCAGAAAGCTAAACTTAGATGTTCCTTGTTTTTCAGAGTTCGATATCATTATACCGGTAAAGCATAAAGACAGACTCTTAGCCTTCGTTTTCTTAAAGGTGAAAACTGAAATTGAAGACCTGATCGACACTACGTTTATTCAAGCTTTGAGTAACATCATTTTGGTGGCCATTGAGAATAAGCGTTTAGCACGAAAGCAACTCGATCAGCAAGCACTTCAACGAGATATCGAGATCGCAAGTGATGTTCAAAACTTTCTCTTTCCAAAAGACCTACCAAGGACTGAGAAAATCGAGATTAAAGCGTTTTATCAGCCTTGCCAAACGGTAGGCGGTGATTATTACGACTATATCGAGCTCCAAAATCAGAATGGATTTGTAGTTTGTATTGCTGATGTTTCCGGAAAAGGCGTGCCAGCGGCTATTTTGATGTCTAATTTTCAGGCCGTACTCCGTACGATCATAAGAACGGCACAAAACCCTAAAGATGTTGTCACCGAACTGAATTACCAGCTGGGTAGAAACGGCAATAGAGAGAATTTTATAACCTTCTTCTTGGGTATATATGATTACGATACGCGCGAGTTGAGATACATCAATGCTGGGCACAACCCTCCGGTGCTGATGAATGGAAAAGCAGAAGTGCAGCTTCTAACAGTAGGTACTACTGTCTTGGGAGCATTTGACCCACTGCCATTCTTAGAAATGGGTACGGTTAAAAATCTCGATGAGTTCTCTTTATTCCTCTATACGGATGGACTGACAGAGACTTTTGATAATATGGATGCAGAATATGGTACAGATAGACTAGAGGCTTTTCTACAAAAAAATTATGGTCGACCATTAGACGATGTTCATCAAGAACTTTTACAAGAGTTAGATGACTATCGTAAATCGCACCCCTTTACAGATGACTTGACTTTCTTATCTTGCAGAGTCAAGAATGGTACCGCATAGAACCCCAGCACTTTTTAAGTATTTATGGCCTAGCCTCATTTGGAATATCCCGAATGAGGACAAGAGAATATTTTTGACATTTGATGATGGTCCGATTCCAGGTTTAACCGAATGGGTGCTTGAAGTCCTTAATGAATTTAAAGTTAAAGCCACATTCTTCTGCGTAGGCGATAACGTAAAAAAGCATCCAGAAATATTTTCGAAGCTTATCGAATCAGGACATGGCATTGGTAATCATACCTTTCACCATGTAAACGGCCGAAATACTCCTGTTTTAGAGTACTTGGAAAATATTGAAGCCTGTGATCAGGTGTTTAAAGTCCATGGTTTTAGCACTAATTTGTTTCGTCCTCCTTACGGGAGGCTAAAAACTAGCCAAAGGAAAATGCTGAAGAGCAGGCAGGTGGTCATGTGGGATGTGTTGAGCAAAGATTACGACCAATCTTTAAGTCCTGAAAGCATTCTGAATGGGATTATCAAATCAACTCAGCCTGGTTCTATTATCGTTTTTCATGATAATATTAAGGCTGAAAAGAACTTAAAGTCAGTTTTGGCGAAGTATATCCAATTCTGCCTAGATGCGGGCTATCAATTCGATACGCTATGCTAGTCGCGTTATTCCTTATATATGCACTGCTATGTGTGGTTGAACTTTTACTGATGTTGATGCATTGGTTGAAATTTAAGAAGGTCTCCCTATTGCCAATGGAAGACCTACCGAAAGTGACAGTGCTAGTCTGTGCTCGTAACGAGGAGCATAACCTTAGTGATTGTCTCGAGTCACTCATGAAATCTAACTACCCTTTAAATCAGGTTGAAATATTGGTTGGAAATGATAACTCAGACGATGGCACAGGTGATATCATTGCCTGGTTTGTGAAAAAATATAATCAGGTCCAATCCATTTTTATTGAAGACCGAAAGGAAGGATTAATCGCGAAGGCAAATGTCTTAAGTCAGTTAATTGACAAAAGTAGGTTTGAGTATCAGGTCATTATTGATGCTGATATGATCGTAACTAAAGACTGGCTACGCTATATGGTTTCAGCACTTGCTGAAGGTAATGATATGGTAAGCGGTTATACCCAAGTTCAAAAGTCAAATTGGATAGCTAACCTCCAATTTATGGATTGGCAATCGGTGCTCTTCACCATGAAGGTGATGGCAGATGTCGTTAGGCCCATTTCTATTTTGGGCAATAACATGGCTTTTAAAAAGAAAGCCTATGATCAAGTAGGTGGCTTCAGAGGCTTAGGACCAACTGATGTTGAAGACCTTGGCCTGTTACAAAGATTTCAGAAGAGTGGATTAACTACGATTCAGCTTTTGGCTCCTTACGGTCATGCAGCTACAAAACCACAGTTGACTTTTGATGCGTTATTAACACAGCGCTGCCGTTGGATGAATGGAGTCTTTACACACCATTTTATATTAGGTATTCCATCACTATTTGCTCGGCTTTGGGTGGTGTTTGCATTTGTGGTTTTATGGTTTGATACTGATTTAGCACTATTCATCACATTTTATGGCCTTGTCACTAACTGGATGAAAAGTAGAATTGTCACCAGACGAACAAGATCACATAATTCAATCTTCTTGATTGAGCCAATTATTATTAGTCTTTTAGATACTTTAGCATTCTTAAGATTAATATTTGCTGGCAAAGTAAGCTGGAAAGGAAGAAAGCACTGATGATTGATACTCACGCCCATATTTACGCTGATCAATTTAAAGAAGACATCAATGAGGTCCTCGAACGATCTCAAGAGGCTGGAATAGAGAGAATCTACATGCCCAATATTGATCATACCTCAATTGATGCAATGCTCGAATTGGAATTGAAACACCCTGGCTTTTGTATCGCCACAATGGGCCTTCATCCATGCTCAGTAAAAGCCGACTTCGAAAAGGAACTCTATATAATAGAGGAGTGGCTTGGCAAACGAGAGTTCGTGGCGATCGGTGAAATGGGCACTGACTTACATTGGGATAAGACTTTTATCGATCAACAAGTAGAGGCATTTAAGATTCAAGTGGCTTGGGCCAAACAATATAAAAAACCAATTATAATCCACTGCCGTGAATCTCTCGATATGACCATCAAATTGGTGGAACAGTTGAAAGATGATGACCTAACGGGAGTATTTCATTGCTTCAATGGCTCCGTTGAACAAGCCAACCGTATTTCGAAACTGGATTTTCATATAGGACTTGGAGGGGTTTCTACCTTCAAAAACGCTGGAATGGATGTGGTTATCCCTGAACTTGACATGAGTAAAGTAGTTTTGGAAACGGATAGCCCATATTTGGCCCCCGTACCTCACAGAGGGAAAAGAAACGAACCCGCTTATGTTCAATTGGTAGCACAGAAAGTTGCTGATTATAGAGAGGCTTCATTAGAAGAGATTCTTTCAGTTACGACTGATAACGCAAATAAACTATTTCAATTCGATGCTTGAGTTAAAAGACATAGAGCACTTTGATCTTTTTGACGATCCAAAGGCCAATATCTTAATCATATACACCGGAGGTACACTTGGGATGGACTATGATGAAAATGGTGCTTTGGCCCCTTGTGGTTTCGAGCAAGTACTAAAAAGAGCGCCAGTCGCCAAAGAGTTACGCATCAATCTTTCTGTGATTTCTTTTGAGGTCCCCATTGATTCATCACAAGTCGAGTTGAACCATTGGAAACGCATGGCTGAAGTTATCTATGAGCACTATGTTGAATTTGATGGGTTCATAATTCTTCATGGAACAGATACCATGGCTTATTCAGCTTCGGCATTAAGCTTTATGCTAGAAGGCTTGAATAAGCCTGTCATTTTCACGGGAGCTCAGCTGCCTATTGCTTCTCCGCGCTCCGATGCGCGTGAAAACCTTGTCACTTCTTTAGAAATCGCTTCCGATAAAAACGATGGACTACCGATCATCACAGAAGTCTGTATATTTTTTAATAACACACTTCTCAGGGGAAATCGTGCGAAGAAAGTTGAGAGTGAGCGGTTTGATGCCTTTGAATCTGAGAACTATCCAACCCTAGCAAAAGCTGGAATTACAATTGATTATGAGTGGTCCTATTTGAAGCCATACAGTCAGAGCGAGCTCAAGCTTAATACAGCAATGGACCCGTCTATTGTTATTTTAAAGCTTTTTCCTGGGCTAAACGCCACGACTGTTGAGTGCATTATTAATGCTCCGCTTGTAAAAGGAATTGTGCTAGAGAGTTATGGAGCGGGAAATGTACCTAATGACATTTGGTTTATAGACCTTTTAAAAAAGGGTATCACCGCTGGTAAATTGATATTAAATATTAGTCAGTGCAATGGCGGGAGAGTTTTACACGGCAAGTATCAGACCAGTGGAGTGTTAGATAAAATAGGTGTGATGAGTGGAGGCGATTTAACTACTGAGGCCGCTACTACAAAGATGATGTATGCCCTGGGGATGTTTGATAACATGTCAGATATTAAAAAGTGCCTAGCAACTCCTATTAGAGGTGAAATGAACTGATTTTTACTGGCTGACAAAAACAAATTTCGGCTTGCATACTGAAATTATTATTGATTTATTTGTCACCCTGCGAGAAGCGCAGAAACCGAAGGGAGAGGTGTCCGAGTGGCTTAAGGAGCACGCTTGGAAAGCGTGTGTACCTCTAAAGGGTACCGAGGGTTCGAATCCCTCTCTCTCCGCACTATCAACTAAAACTTTAAGTGATAATTTCTTTTAACCATAATTATTAATAATTTAGAATTCGTTTTAACCTTATATTAATCAAAACTAGACTATGAAAAAGTTATTCTCTTTACTGATGATCCTCGGCATTTTTGCTTTCGGATTTAATGCTGTAGCTCAGGAGCAATCCACAGATGCAGCTTCAGATACAACTGTCGTAGCAGATGTAGAGCCAGATCCAATTCCTGAACAACCGGAATACGAACAAGAAGAAGAGGCTCAGTCTTTCGACCAAATCATCAAAGACAAGTTTATCGAAGGTGATCCTAAGTTTATGTCACCAGTATTGATCTGTTTGATCCTTGGATTAGCAATCGCTATTGAAAGAATCATCAGCCTTAACTTATCAACTACTAACACTCAGAAATTACTTAGTAAAGTGGAAGATGCTCTTGAATCAGGAGGCGTTGAAGCTGCTAAAGAAGTTACAAAAAGCACTAGAGGCCCTGTAGCTTCAATTTTTACTCAAGGCTTAATGAGAATGTCTGAAGGCATCGAAATGGTTGAGAAATCAGTTATCGCCTACGGTTCTGTAGAAATGGGTAGACTTGAAAGAGGTCTAGTTTGGATTTCACTATTTATATCTCTAGCTCCAATGCTTGGTTTCATGGGTACTGTAATTGGTATGATTGGCGCCTTTGATGCAATTGAAGCAGCTGGTGACATCTCTCCTTCATTGGTAGCAGGTGGTATTAAAGTGGCACTTTTGACAACTGTTGCAGGTCTGATTGTAGCGATTATTCTACAATTATTCTACAACTACTGTGTTTCTAAGATTGATTCTATTGTTAACTCAATGGAGGATGCTTCTATTTCATTGGTTGACCTTTTGGTTAAGCACAATCTTACTAAGTAATCATTGTCAACTCTAAAAAAATAAATTATGAGTCAGGAACAATGGATTGATATTGGATTATATGGCGCAATCGTTCTGATCGTTGTCGCAACACTTGCGGCTATCGGAATGAACTTGGTAACCGCTTTTAGTAATCCTAAGACCCTAATTAAGGGAGGAGTAGGAATTGGCGTATTAGTCGTGATTTTCCTAATAGGTTATTCAATGGCACCAGCAGAATTTGGTGCTTCTACAGCTAAGGCATTGGAAGCCTCTAGTATTGACCCGAACAGCGAAGCTGCAGGATCAATGTACAAACTAGTAGGTGGGGCGATGACGACAACATTAATACTCGTTGTAGTAGCCTTATTAGGTTTGGTATACTCATCTGTAGCAAGAATTGTAAGATAATTTTATGGCAAGAAGTAAAGATAAGGGAAGTCAAGAAGTGAATGCTGGCTCAATGGCCGATATAGCATTCTTGCTATTGATTTTCTTCCTCGTAACTACCCAGATTGCCACTAACAAAGGACTAACACTTCTTCTTCCTCCTAAGCAAGAGGATGACGAACCAATAGAAATAAAGCAACAAGAGAGAAATCTGTTTAAAATTCAGATTAACTCTGCTGATAGACTATTGGTGGAAGAAGAACCGTTAGAGGATGTTACGCAAATCCGGGAAATGGTATACGACTTCGTTTTAAATTTTGGTGCGCCTAGCGATAAAAAGAAGGGTAAGGCTGAAGTGAGCGATCGAGACGTATATGAGAGTCTACCAGGTTCAATGAGAGGATATATTAATCGTAATCTAGGTTCGTCTGAGTCATCAGATGGTCCCGGTGCAGCGATTATCTCATTGAAAGCTGACCGCGGAAGTAGCTATGACATCTTCATTAGTATTTTGGATGAGCTCAACGCGGCATATAACAAGATTTATGGTGAGAGAGTTGGTTTGACTGATGAAGAATTCAGAAAGTTGAACAGAAATGACCCTCGTCAGAAAGAATTGTACGATAGAGCCAGATCGGGTATTCCGAAGGCAATATCTATTGCAGAACCATCAACCGTAGGAGGATAATATGTCTAAGTTCAAGAAAAAAAGTGAATCGAGTCAGGATATCCCTACAGCAGCATTACCGGATATTATCTTTATGCTTCTGTTCTTCTTTATGGTAACAACCGTATTGAGAGAAACAGAGCTTAAGGTAGAGCAAAGAATTCCGAGAGCTGAGCAGTTGGTGAAACTTGAGAAGAAGAAATTGGTAACCTATTTATATGTAGGTGCGCCAAAGGATAAATCGCTTGGTACTGAATCTAGGGTACAAGCTAATGATGCCTTTATCGGTATCGATGGTATTGTGAACTGGGTAAGTCAAGAGAAGTCAAAGTTGAGCGAGAATGAGCGTGATCAGATCACTATTTCAATGAAAGTTGATGAAGAGACCAAAATGGGGATCATCGTTGATATTCAAACGGAGTTGAGAGAAGCTAACGCACGTAAGATCATGTACGCTGCTCCAACAAAGGCTAAGGATAATTGAGTAACAACTTTTTCAAATAAAAAGGGACTATATTATAGTCCCTTTTTTTATGCGTTTTTTTGACTGCTGATGAATACGATTAAGCTTAATGATAAACGAGTTACCAATGGATGGTGCATGTATGACTGGGCTAACTCAGTCTACTCTCTGACGATAACTACGGCTGTATTTCCAATTTACTTCGAAAGTGTTACTACAAGTGCTGATGGCAGTAAGCTAGTTGATTTCCTAGGATGGCAAATGCCTAATACTGTACTCTACACTTACGCTTTATCCCTTTCTTTTTTACTCACTGCTTTATTGCTACCTCTATTAACAGGAATAGCTGATTACACAGGAAAGAAGAAAGCATTTTTGAAAGGTTTCGCCTATTTAGGTGCTTCAGCATGTGCCGCGATGTTCTTCTTTGATGGATCCAATATCGAGTTTGGAATACTAACCGTAGTGCTTGCGAGTATTGGCTACTCAGGTGGATTAGTCTTCTATGATGCCTATTTACCTGAAATTGCCACTGCCGATAGGTTTGACAAATTAAGTGCAAAAGGCTATTCCCTAGGATATATTGGAAGTGTAATACTCTTGATCTTTAACCTGGCGATGCTCCAAAAACCCGAGCTTTTTGGACTTGAGCAAGGCTCTTTACCAGCAAGAATTTCATTTTTAACAGTGGCAGTTTGGTGGGTTGGTTTTGCGCAGATCACTTTTAAACGATTACCCGATAATCCGTTCAATAGAACTGCTACCGAAAACTGGATTAAAAAAGGGTATAGGGAACTAAGGTCAGTGTATGCCCAAATCAGAACATTACCGAACGTAAAGCGCTATGTCTTGGCATACTTCTTTTTCAATGCGGGTGTTCAAGCGGTAATGTATTTAGCATCTCTCTTTGGTGCTAAAGAGCTTCAGTTGCCAACAGATGCTCTGATTAAGATAGTTTTGTTGATACAACTTGTGGCAATAGGTGGGGCATATCTTTTTGCCAATGTTTCGAATAAAAAGGGAAATATATTTTCGCTCATGGTAATGATCGTGATTTGGATTGGCATCTGTATTATGGCCTTTTTTGTGAATACTGAACTACAATTCTACGGACTAGCTATTCTGGTCGGATTGGTTATGGGAGGTATTCAAGCCTTGTCTCGTTCAACATACTCCAAACTTATTCCAACAGACACACAAGATCATGCCTCTTTCTTTAGTTTCTATGATGTGACTTTCAACCTGTCGATTGTAGCTGGAACTATTGCTTACGGAACCATTGAATTACTAACAGGCTCCATGCGCTACAGCGCCTTAGGTCTGGGTCTCTTTTTTATAATTGGCCTTGCTTTAGTCCGGAAAGTGGAAGTACGTAGAACATAATTGAGCCTCAGTTTAACATGTCCATTTTCGCAAACGTTTGCAATCGGATTAATGGGCATAAAGATCTATTATGCAAGCTTTTATGGCTATCATTGATCTTGTAGAATTCAATCAGAGCATGAAAAAAAACCTTCTCTTACTCTTTGCTTTATTGCTAACAATTTCTGTTGCCAAGGCACAGATCGTTTCTATTCAACCTTCAAATGCAAATGGCGATCAAGAGATAAAATTGATCTTTGATGCTACTCAAGGAGATGCCGGTTTGGTTGGCGCAAGTAAAGTCTATATACATAGTGGAGTGGTTACAGATAGCCCTACTGGTATCGTCTGGACTTTTGTCAAAGGCAATTGGGGTGCAGATGATGGCATTGGTTTGATGACCAAGGTGTCAGGAGAAAGCGATAAATGGGAAATTACGCTATCGGCTACTGCAAGAGAGTACTATGGTGTCCCTTCAGGGACCAATATGTTCAGGTTATCAATGGTGTTTAGAAATGCAGATGGATCTTCCAAAGGCGCAGGAACATCAGGTACATTCAGTGGAGGTGAAGTTACTTCGAATGGTGATATCTATATGGATTTGAACGTTGCCAACTTTGTCACCATTACGGCACCAACTGATGAAGATATTTTCGTAGTCAGCGGAGAGTCGGTTTCTTTTTCTGCACAAGCCTCGAGCGAGGTGACAGCGATGGCACTTGCTATCGATGAAGGAAATGGGTTTAGTGAAAAAGCCTCGGTAACCTCAGGTTCTACTATTGAATATGATTTCACACCAGCCAATAGTTTTAGAGGCAGTCTTAAAGTCACCGCTACGGTTAATGGGGAGAGTCTAGAAGTTACTCAGCCATTAAATATTAACCTGACATCAGCTACTCAAGAGATGGCACTGCCTGCAGGCTTACAAAAGGGTATCAATTACGGTGCCGATTTGACTAAGGTTAGTTTGGTGCTTGAGGCACCTACCAAAGACTTTGTTTATGTTGTTGGTGACTTTAATAATTGGGAAATCAGTTCGGAATATTTAATGAACGTTACCCCTGATGGTGAACTATTTTGGCTCGAGGTTTCAGGTTTAACGCCAAACCAAGAGTACGTCTTTCAGTATTGGGTTGATGGAAATATTAGAATTGGCGATCCGTATGCTGATAAAGTGGCAGATCCGTATAATGACTCATTTATACCTGCCTCAGTTCACAATGCAATACCTAGCTATGACAAAACGGACTTCGCAATAGCAACAACTTTACAAACCGGTCAAACGCCTTTTGCATGGGATAGCACTGAAGACAATTGGCAAAGACCGGCTAAAGAAGACTTGGTGATCTATGAGTTGCTCGTTAGAGACTTTATTGGGACTCACAGCTATAAAGACTTAGTAGATACCTTAGACTACATCGCAAACCTTGGTGTCAATGCCATAGAGCTGATGCCCATTATGGAATTTGAGGGTAATGAATCATGGGGGTATAATCCGATGTACTTCTTTGCTCCGGATAAATACTATGGAACGAAAGATGATTTAAAGACCTTCATTCAAGCGTGCCATCAAAAAGGGATTGCAGTGATTCTCGACATGGTACTCAATCATGCCTTTGGTTTAAATCCGATGGTGCGAATGTATTGGGATGAAGTGGCTGGCAAGCCTGCTGCGGATAGCCCTTGGTTCAATCAAGATGCAACCCATCCTTTTAACGTTGGGTATGATTTCAATCACGAGAGCACTTACACCCAAGCTTTTGTCGACTCGGTAAATGCCTATTGGGTCAATGAATATCACTTCGATGGCTATCGTTTTGACCTATCTAAAGGCTTTACCCAGCAGAATAACTCAGGAGATGTGGGGGCATGGTCTGCTTTTGATCAATCACGGATTGATATACTGAATCGTATGAGTGACAAGCTTTGGGAAACGGATCAAGAGGCTTATGTCATTCTTGAACACTTTGGAGATAGTGCAGAAGAAACCGCTTTGGCTTCTGAAGGGATGATTCTTTGGAGAAATGTAGGGTTTCCCTATTGGAAATCACTCGGGGGGTCTACAGGTGAGACTTTCCAAGGGGCCACTGCTACTACGCATGTCTCTTATATGGAAAGTCACGATGAGCAACGACAGTTATGGGAAGTATTTCAAGAAGGAGCTGCAGCAGCTGGTTATAATACACGAGATACAACCATAGCCTTAGAGCGTTTAAAGATGAATGCTGCTTTCCTCTATACGCTACCTGGTCCGAAAATGCTTTGGCAATTCGGGGAGTTAGGATACGATATCGATATCAACTTTAATGGTCGAGTAGGGAACAAACCGCTTGTTTGGGGTAATGGTAATCTCGGTTATTATGAAGACCCTCTCAGGTCATATGCATATGATGCATTTGCAGCAGTTCTCGCTTTGCGCAAGCTTATTAATGCTGGATCCAATGTAAGCTACATTTACGACTTTGGTGGTAATGAAAGATCTATTAGCATCGATTCGGATGACTTGGATGTTATGATTGTGGGTAACTATGGCTTGACAGAAACAACATCAGATATCACCTATACTCAAACTGGCGATTGGTATGACTACTTTTCGGGTGCAACTGTAGCTGTAAGCAATCTTAGTACTTCCTTATCATTGGCTCCTGGCGAATTCAAAATATTTACGTCAAATGATGTGTCGGATGGTTTTCCAGGGGCTGTCGAAGCCTTCATTAGTCCAGTTACTGTTAACCCAGAAGTATTTGGCCCTGATGATGAGGTTACCATTACGTTTGATGCTACAAAAGCAAGTTCAGATGGGACCAATGGCCTTATTGGGGCTTCGAAAGTGTATATGCATGCAGGAGTTGTTTTTGAAGACGTTAATAGCCAAGCATTACAGAATATAGTTGGAACGCTTACCGATGATGGCTTAGGCTTGATGACAAAGGTGGACGGTGAAGACGATTTATGGGAGATAACTTTAACAGCCACAACCTACTTCTCAATTACTAGTGGTGAAGCCGTTCGATTAGGGGTCTACTTCAGAGACGCAGACAATTCAAATGTGGGCAAAGGCTTTAGAGGCTCGACTGTGTTCTTAGATATGGAGCTGGAGGGTCAGTTGATCAGTGTATTACCAGCTGAATTCGATCAGGACGATGAAATCACACTTACCTTTGATGCACGTTTCGGTAATAGGGGCCTGGTTGATGAAAGTAAGGTATATATGCATTCAGGAATTGCATTATCTGAAAGCAGCACCACGTTTGATGGCTTCATAAAAGGGAATTGGGGAGAAGACGATGGGCTAGGTCAGATGACACAATCATCTGAAAATACTAATAAATGGCTGTTGACTTTTACACCTACTGCCTATTATGGCATGAGCGATACAGATGTTGCATATCGTTTGGCGTTCGTCTTTAGGAATGCAGATGGAAGTAAAAAGGGAATCGGAAACCCAGGAGATTTTGAAGGAGGTACTGTCATCGCTAACGGAGATATTTTCTTCGACTTCCCAATTATCAAGGAGGTCACAAGTATTGAAGATGAATTGCCAGGATTTAACTATTATCCTAATCCAACACAAGGGGTGATTAATTTCTCAGGCGAAATGCCAGGGATACCAAGGGCCATTAAGATGTTCGACCTGAACGGCAACGAAGTCTTTAGGCAAAAATTATCTCAAGGAAGAATGGAACCAGTAGATATTACTGGGCTGAAGTCAGGCTTGTACTTGTTGAGAATTTTAACTGATCAGAAAAGATATACGCTCAAGATATTGGTTCGATAAAGAGAGCTATCTAGCATTATAAATAAAAAAGGGTTTAAAGTTAAGCCCCTTTTTTATTCGAATTTCATGTGTTTTACTGAGTCACCTGAGTCTCTTAATTCACGAAGAGAATCAATTCCTATTTCTAGGTGGGCATTCACGTAGTCTGCAGTGACTTTACTGTCACTAGCCTCCGTTTTTACACCTTCAGCAATCATCGGGTTATCCGAAACCAGAAGCAGTGCTCCACGAGGTATTTCGTTTACAAAACCGACCATAAATATTGTTGCCGTTTCCATATCAACAGCCATAGCACGTATTTTCCGCAAGTATTTCTTAAACGCCTTGTCATGTTCCCAAACACGTCTATTGGTAGTATAACATGTGCCAGTCCAGTAATCTCTTTTGTGCTTCTTGATCATGGATGAAACTGCACGCTGCAGCCTAAATGAGGGTAGTGCAGGGATTTCAACAGGCATATAGTCATTACTTGTGCCTTCTCCTCTAATGGCGGCAATAGGTAAGATCATATCGCCAATCTGTGTTTTCTTCTTTAATCCTCCACACTTCCCTAAGAAGAGCACTGCTTTGGGATGAATACTACTTAAAAGGTCCATTATGGTGGCAGCCATAGCACTGCCCATTCCGAAATTGATGATAGTAATGTTCTCGGCCGTTGCGCTCTGCATCGCTTTGTCTTGCCCCTGAATTTCAACACCAAATTTTTCGGAGAACATGTTTACGTAATTCATAAAGTTGGTGAGTAGAATATATTCGCCAAAATCTTCATTCGGTACGCCAGTATACCTGGGTAACCAATTTTCTACTATTTCTTTTTTGGTTTTCATATGAGTTTATTGGTTCGGGGGAATTATATAGCTTTGTCAAATGCTCGACCTCAGGCTACCTAAATACAAATATCGCATTGAACAAAGAGATGGCAAGTTAGCCATTTTCGATCCGATTAGGAAGAAGTTCATCGTATTAACCCCTGAGGAGTGGGTGCGTCAACACTTTTTGAACTTCCTAAATGTCCACCTAGGATACCCGGCCAGCTTGACCAGTGTTGAAACGGGTCACAAGTATAATTCGCTTACCAAAAGAAGTGACATTCTGATCCTTGATAATCAGCTGAAGCCTTTGGTCTTGGTTGAGTGCAAAGCAGCCTCAGTGCCTATTGACGAATCTACAGTAAGACAATTGGCTGTTTACAATACAGCATGTAAAGCCCAGCTGCTAATTGTCACTAATGGTATGGTTACTTACGCGGGGTTATGTAAAGCCTCCCCAGAGGCATTCGAGGTCTTATCGCAAATCCCTGATTATAATAGTTTGACAGCGATGATTTGATTGACTAAATTCCTGTATGAGTTTAATCAAGAAGATAGGGTTCCTTACAGCTTTCATTATTCCACTTTTGGCCATATTAGGTTTTTACTTAGGTGGCTATTGGAATTATATGGCCATTGTATTCGTGTTTTTGCTTATTCCGATCGCTGATTGGTTAATTGGGCAAGACCCTGAGAATATGACGGATCAAGAGGCTTTGATAGTTTCTGAGCAACTCTATTACCGATTGATCACTTACATCTGGACTTTCTTTCAGTTTGGGTTTCTAATTTGGGGTGCTTATGCCATCGCTGACAGTGCTATGGAGCCGGTAGCGCTGTATGGTTTTGTACTGAGTTTTTCATTGGTTACTGGAGGTATTGGTATTACTGTTGCGCATGAGTTAGGGCATAAGAAGACCAAGCTGGAAAGGTTCTATGCACGTGTAATTCTAATGACGGTTTGTTATATGCACTTCTATATAGAGCACAATAGAGGGCATCATGTGTATGTTGCAACGCCAAGAGATCCTGCCACCAGCCGAAAGGGAGAGAGTTTTTATGTGTTTTGGTTTCGCTCTGTGATCGGTAGTTACTTCAGTGCTTGGAAGCTTGAAAGAAGTAGGCTTCAAAGGAAAGGGCTCTCTTTTTGGGGTATGAATAATGAAATGATTTGGTATACAATTCTTCCCATTCTCTTTGCTGTGATTCTGACTTTTGGGACAAGCGTGTACTTCGAACGAATCGTATGGGAAGTACCCTTATTCTTTTTTGCTCAAAGCCTTTTGGCGTTTACACTTTTGGAAATAGTCAATTATGTGGAACACTATGGAATAGTCAGAAAAGAGAAATCTCCAGGTGTGTACGAAAGCGTCAACCCTATGCATTCTTGGAATTCAAACCATCGCCTTAGCAATTTCTTCCTATTCCAGCTTCAGCGGCACTCCGACCACCATGCAAATGCCATAAAAAGGTATCAAGTACTTAAGCATTATGAAGAGTCGCCTCAATTGCCGTCTGGCTATCCTGCAATGATTTTATTAGCCGCCATACCACCTTTATGGTTTTTATGGATGAACCCCAAACTGAAAAACTGGGAACGGGCGGTTTATAATCGTACTAATTAGATACTCTTTAAGGCCTTTTCATCAGTGCGTTTCGCGTGATTTTTCCTTTGAATATTACCTACCATGTTGGCAACGGTGTGACTGCTTAGCAATCTCGGTAGAAATGCACTTAGCTTGTTCCAGAAGCCAGGGACTGCTACGACTTTTCCTCGCATTAGCGCTTCAAAAGCGTACTCAGCCACATGGTCGCTGTTCATAATATTGAACTTGATATTCGGATCGCCATTACCATTTGCCTTCGAAAAGTTCGTTTTAGTCATGCCAGGGCATATTACCATAACTTTGATTCCTGTTCCTTTCATTTCATTAGCCAAAGCCTGAGTGAAATTCAGTAAGTAGGACTTTGAAGCGTGATAAGTTGACATCAATGGACCGGGTACAAATGCTGCCACGGAGGCATTATTTAATATGTATCCCTTACCACGAGAAATCATTCCTGGCAACAATAGCTTAATCAAGTAAGTGGGGGTGACCACATGTACTTGAAGCATGGCCCTGTCTTTATCCCAGTTGCTTTCCGCAAAGTAGCCAAAGTTCCCAAAACCGGCATTGTTAAAAATGAGGTCAATCTCAAGTCCCTTTTCTTGTGTGAAACTGACAATAGAACTTGCCGCATCTTCGGTAGATAAATCTTGGACAAAGGTGTGGATTGATGTGTTAACCTCTTGGCTCAAAAGTGAGGAAGCATTTTCCAAACCTTGAGCATTCATATCTACCATGACGAGGTTGTAGCCTTTGTGGCCTAATAACTTACAGAATTCATATCCAATGCCACCAGCAGCGCCAGTAACTAGTGCAGTATCAGCCATTTTTTCTTTGTTCGGTGGAAATTAAATAAAAAAAGGAACCCCTAAAAATAGAGATTCCTTTTATTTATGTTTATAATAATTTATGCCAAATACTTTTCAATTGGAACGTAAGGTAGACCGAATACTTCAGCTACCGCTTCATATACGACATCACCGTTGATTACATTGAGTCCTTTAGCTAGTTCCTGATTGTCCTTGCATGCTTTCTCCCATCCTTTGTTAGCTAATTGAAGCGCGTAAGGAAGTGTAGCATTTGTAAGTGCGATAGTAGAAGTATAAGGTACTGCACCTGGCATGTTCGCTACACAATAGTGAACAATATCATCAATGATAAATGTTGGATCAGCATGTGTTGTTGGACGACAAGTTTCAATGCAACCTCCTTGATCAACAGCAACGTCAACCAATACTGTACCTGCTTGCATGTCTTTTAACATGTCCCTAGTGATCAAGTTTGGTGCTTTTGCACCAGGAATTAATACCGCGCCAATGATTAAGTCCATTATTGGGATTAACTCTCTAATGTTGACTTCATTAGAGTAACGAGTCACTACGTTTGGAGGCATCACGTCATTCAGGTAGCGGAGTCTATCAAGGTTTACGTCCATAATAGTCACTTGTGCACCTAAGCCAGCAGCCATTTTTGCTGCCTGCGTACCTACTACGCCACCGCCAAGTACAAGTACTCTGCCAGGGCTAACACCAGGAACACCACCGAGTAAGACTCCCTTACCCATGATCGGTTTCTCTAAGTATTTCGCTCCTTGCTGTGTAGCCATACGGCCTGCCACTTCAGACATTGGAATAAGTAGCGGCAAGCTTCTGTCAGCCTTTTCAACAGTTTCGTAGGCAAGACATATTGCACCACTCTCAATCATGGCTTTAGTTAAAGGTTCATGAGAGGCAAAGTGGAAGTAAGTAAAGACGAGTTGCCCTTTCTTAATTAGCTTGTATTCGGACTCAATAGGCTCTTTTACCTTCATGATCATTTCGGCAATCGCATAAACCTCCTCGATTGTAGGAAGTATTTTTGCGCCAACTTCTTCATAAAGTTCGTTCGGGAAACCACTGTTAAATCCAGCTTGGTCTTGAACATAAACAGTATGGCCTTTTTTGATTAGCTCTAAAGACCCTCCAGGTGTCAAAGCGACCCTGTTTTCGTTGTTTTTTATTTCAATCGGTATTCCAATGATCATAATAAAAGGACGTTTAAATTTTTGTGTGGGCAAATATAGTAAGTGGTATCTACAATCGTTTGCAATTAAATTAAAAAAGAGGTTGCTGACTGAGATTCAGAATGAAATACGACCTCTTTTGATAATCTCGAAATTATGTTCTTTTTGATCAAAATTGAAACGAATAATATTTTGATTTTGTCATTTTGTCGAAATTGTCATATCGTAGCCAAGTGCGATACAGAATAAAATTTTATAAACGATACCTTTTCATGAAGGAAACCAAATTTGATTTGTCTTTATTATTGACTACTTTTGATTCCATTTTTATGAGAAGCAATCGTTCATTAAAACTGTTATATCTGTGGGAGCAACGAAGAGCATTAACAAACGAAAAGTTAGCATAGAAGATGTCCTAAGAGATTATCGCTTGGTCTACGAAAGTAGAGAGGCGAGTCTTATAGGCCGAAAGGAAGTCTTCATGGGCAAGGCCAAGTTTGGCATTTTCGGAGACGGTAAAGAACTTGCTCAAATTGCAATGGCTAAAGTGTTCCAAAACGGTGACTTCAGGTCAGGTTATTATAGAGACCAAACCTTCATGTTCGCGATAGAAGGTCTTACCATTCAACAATACTTTGCTCAATTATATGCCCATACCTCTATTGAAGCAGAACCTGCTTCTGGCGGAAGATTGATGAATGGTCACTTCGCTAGTCGTTTGCTAGACGACAGTGGTAATTGGAAAACTCAGACAGAGATGAAAAACTCTAGTGCTGATATCTCTCCTACAGCCGGTCAAATGCCTAGGCTTGTGGGCTTAGCATATGCTTCTAAACTTTACCGAGAGAATAAAGAGTTACACGGATTAACTGATTTTTCTATCAACGGGAATGAAGTAGCATTCGGAACGATTGGGAATGCATCAACTTCAGAAGGACATTTTTACGAGAGTATTAATGCGGCTGGAGTACTTCAAATACCGATGGTCATGTCTGTTTGGGACGATGATTACGGGATTTCAGTTCCTAAGGAGTTTCATACTACGGGAGGCAGTATTTCTGAGTTTCTAGCTGGAATGCAAAGAACAAAAACAAAACTAGGGTACGAAATCATCAAAGCAAAAGGATGGGACTACCTCGGTCTCGTTGATGCTTTCGAAAGAGGAACAAAAATAGCACGAGAAGAACATGTACCGGTTTTAATCCATGTAGAAGAGATGACTCAGCCACAAGGTCACTCTACCTCAGGTTCACATGAGCGTTACAAACCGAAAGAACGACTAGAATGGGAGAAAGAGTATGACTGTCTGACAAAATTCAGGAAGTTTATTCTTGAGAATGAGATAAGTACTGAGGAAGATCTTGTCTCCATTGAAACTGAGGCTAAGGCTACAGCTAAGACTGCACGCCAAGAAGCTTGGAATGGTTTCATTAATGACATTAAAAAGGATCAAGACAAAGCTGTTGAGATTCTTGAGGCACTTGGAAACGAAAGTGCCCATGGAGGAACCATTCTCCAGATCGTTTCAGAATTAAAGAGCACACTCAATTCGATCAGACTTGATACTTTCAAGGTAGTCAAGAAGGTGTTGCGTATCACACGGAGTGAAGAGACTTCGGCAAGAGCATCTTTGGTCGCTTGGCTGGAGAATGCCCATAAAGAAAATTTCGCTCGTTATAATTCACATGTAATGAGTCAATCCTCAGATGCTTCCATTGAAGTTTCTGAAATTAAGGCTGAATACTCTGAATCGTCTCCACTTGTAGACGGAAGGGAAGTACTTCAGGCTTGTTTTGACGCGGCAATGAGCCGTGACCCAAGGGTGTTTGCTATTGGGGAGGATGTAGGTAAAATTGGTGATGTCAATCAGGCTTTTGCAGGACTTCAAGATAAGTACGGAAACCTAAGAGTTACAGATACTGGTATCAGAGAAACAACAATCATTGGTCAAGGTATTGGTGCAGCATTAAGAGGACTAAGACCGATTACTGAAATTCAATACCTGGATTACTTGCTTTACGCACTTCAAACGCTTTCAGATGACTTAGCAACATTGCAATATCGTACGGCAGGTGGTCAGAAAGCTCCTTTAATTATTAGAACTAGAGGGCACAGATTAGAAGGCGTTTGGCATTCAGGCTCTCCAATAGGAATGATATTGAATAGTCTACGAGGAATCAATGTACTGGTTCCAAGAGATATGACTCAGGCCGCTGGTTTCTATAATACTATGCTTAAGTCTGATGATCCAGCATTGATCATTGAATGTCTTAATGGTTACAGGTTAAAGGAAAGAATCCCAGATAATATAAGTGAATTCACCGTTCCATTGGGTCAGCCCGAAGTATTGAGAGAAGGTGACGATGTGACCATCATCACATACGGATCAATGTGTAGAGTAATCTTACAAGCCGCACAAGAGCTAGAAGAGGTCGGTATTTCTGTTGAGGTGATAGACGTGCAAACGCTATTGCCTTTCGATGTAGACCATCGCATCGTTGAGTCTCTAAAGAAAACAAATAGAGTAGTTTTTGCAGATGAAGACGTTCCTGGAGGAGCTTCGGCTTATATGATGCAGAAAGTGCTGGAAGAGCAGAGTGGATACTTCCATCTTGATTCCCAACCGGTGACAATAGCAGCCAAAGAACACAGACCAGCCTATGCCTCGGATGGAGATTACTTCTCTAAACCGAATACAGAGACTGTTTTTGATAAAGTCTATGAGCTAATGAATGAGGTAAATCCAGCTAAATTCCCTAAGATTTACTAGAGGTATTAATTTGGTGGGATAGTGATTCCTTGAAGAGTAAACTCATTCGTTTGAGAAACATTACTCTCATTTAAAGCCCTGTCGCGAATTTTAAATTCAAGCATTAAGGTGTCCGTTCTGAAGATAGGTAAGAATAGACCTGAATTCATTTCATAAGTAATTACACCTTCGATAGGTCTATCATTATTTACAATGAAATCGCAGGCATTGTCCTCGCTTGATAAACATGGAAATCTTCCGTCAAATGAAATGCCACAAAGGGTGGTTTGGTTAGCGCTTCCGCGAGGTTGTGCTCTCATGTCTAACTCTTCAAAGACACCATTTCTTTTCACAAGAAAATCTACTTCTATGTTGAATTGGTTCTCATTGAATTCTATCAGCAAGGTATCCAGAAAGTCTCCATCGCTATTGAGATCCAAGTTCTCTCTATCCTCGATGACATAATCCAAGCAAGAAAAAGAAGGGTCGGTAGGCCTATCTCCAAATTCGATAAAGCCGTTAATATCTGGAATGAGGCCAAAGGCATTATAAGGCCTATCATTTTCATTTCCGTCTAAACCTAAATCACCATTTCCATCTTGTACATTAAAAGAAAGACTTAGAACCGTTTCTTCAAAAAGGGGATCTCCTTGATTTCGGACCTGAAAAGTGACATCCTCAAAACTAATAGAAGGAGCATCAGGAAAATCAGGCGGTTTATTGCAACCAATAACCGACAGCGCCACGATTGCAACGGATAAGAAAACCTTTGAATATTGTGTAATTCTCATGCAAAGCATTTAAAAGAGTACAATTATAGCAATATTTGCCCTAAATATCTGCCCATAGTCAATAACGAATGCCTGATATCAATAGTTTATCACAAAGAATTATTTCTGTCAACTCTTTGACATTTGATGATCTTGCGCTCGAGGTATTCAAACTTCAGTATGATCAAAACCCCGTTTATCGGTCCTTTGTTGACGCTTTAGGGAAACAACCTACTGATATTAAAAAAGCGGATGAGGTTCCTTTTTTACCCATCGAGTTCTTTAAAACGAAAAACGTAAAAACTGGAGTATGGAACACAGATTGTGTTTTTGAAAGTAGTGGTACCACACAAACTCAAACCAGTAAGCATCAGGTTTTTGACGAAGCATTCTACTTGCAGAATTGCTTAAATGCGTTCGAATCGGCTTATGGTGCTGTAAAGGATTATACAGTATTAGCACTCTTGCCGTCATATCTAGAGCGAAGTAACTCTGGCCTTATTTCAATGGCGAATTATTTTATTAATGAGACGGATAAGCCTTCTTCTGGATTCTTCTTAAATGAATTTGAGGCTCTAAATGATCTATTACTTTCGCTAAGAGATCAAAAAAAGAAGGTGCTTCTTATTGGTGTTACTTTCGGTCTCCTTGATTTTTCTGAAGCTTTTCAAATCAGTTTCCCTGACTTAATTGTGATGGAAACAGGTGGGATGAAGGGTAGGAGAGAGGAAATGATCAGAGAAGATGTTCACAAGGTGTTAAGAGGAGCGTTTGATGTTGAGCAAATTCACTCCGAGTATGGAATGACGGAACTGTTCTCTCAGGCATACTCTCATGGCGAAGGTATTTTTAAGCCTAGTAGAACGATGAGGGTTATCGCAAGAGATTTAAATGACCCATTGACTTATCCTTTTTCAGGAAGAAATGGTGGTTTGAACATTATCGACTTAGCAAACTTCAAGACATGTTCATTCATAGAAACCAAAGATATGGGGATGGTGCATGATGATGGAACTTTCGAGGTGCGAGGGAGAATTGACAACGCGGAACTTCGAGGATGTAACCTGATGCTGATTTAAAATAATCTTCTAGTCTTGTCGTTCGGGTTTTAGATTAGCCAGAGGTATGATTATGTTATTTAGGGTTAATTTTTAACTTTGTTCTATAACTACTCCCATGAATAAGAAGAAAATCATCATTACAGCGGTTGCAATATCTTTTTTGGGCATAACTTCATGTGCTCAGCAAGTATGTTCGGCTTACGCCAAGGTGGATAAAAAGGAAGAAAAGAAGGAAAAAAGAGAAGGTCAATTTTAACTTTTTAGACCAAATACCTTTTTACGTTTTCTGCATTAATACTTTCACCACACATAATTACCAAGCGCTCGGTTACGTTTCTCAGTTCTCGAATATTACCTGACCAGTCATAAGCTTGTAATGCTTTAAAAGCATCTTCAGTTACTTCTTTCTTTTTGGTACCATACTCATTCGCTATATCATCTAAGAACTTGTCTACAAGTAGTGGGATATCATCTTTTCTCTCCTTCAATGCCGGTACCTGCACTAAAATCACACTCAACCTATGATAAAGGTCTTCACGAAAATTAGTTTCTGCTATCTCTTTCTTAAGGTCTTTATTCGTTGCAGCTAAGACTCTTACATTAACATTAATGTCTTTATCTCCTCCAACACGCGTAATCTTATGCTCTTGTAAGGCACGCAGTACTTTCGCTTGAGCTGATAGGCTCATGTCACCGATTTCATCAAGAAAAAGAGTTCCCTCAGTAGCCTGTTCGAACTTTCCAATGCGTTGTTTATGAGCAGAGGTGAAGGCTCCTTTTTCATGGCCAAAGAGTTCACTTTCGATTAATTCAGAAGGAATCGCAGCACAATTTACTTCGATAAAAGGAGCACTTGAACGATTACTTCTTTCATGGATGCCTCTAGCAACTAATTCTTTACCACTCCCATTCGGACCAGTAATTAATACTCGTGCGTCAGTAGGACCAACCTTATCCATCATTTCTTTTACTATGGATAATGATTCGGACTCACCGATCATTTGATAGCGCTTAGAGAGTTTCTTTTTAAGGGTTTTAGTTTCGGTAACGAGCGAACTCTTGTCCAAGGCATTTTTTACAGTGAGTAAAAGGCGATTCAAATCTGGGGGCTTCGGAACGAAATCAAAGGCGCCCATTTTAGTCGCATCAACGGCTGTTTCAATGGTGCCATGTGCTGAAATCATAATGAACTGTGTGTCAATTCCAGCCATTTGAACGCGCTCTAGAAGCTCGATCCCATCCATCTTAGGCATTTTAACATCGCAAAGTGCAATGTCGTACTTGTTGGTAATCAACTTGTCTAAGCCTTCCTGACCATCTTTCGCTTCGTCAATAGTATATTTTTCATATTCTAAGATTTCACGTAAGGTGCTTCTTATACTTTGTTCGTCATCGATGATCAGAATCTTTGCCATAGAAATTTAAGTTTAGCCAATATTAAAAGGTCGTGACAATCTAAACAAATAGTTTGCCACGACCTTTTTAAAAAAGCAAGCCGATAAGCCGGGTTCTGTCATACCCCAACAAGTTGGAGCGTTCTTATCATTTATCTAGTCACGGCATTGCTACCGCAATCAATCTGCCCACCCACCTACATCGGACGGGAACCCTCAAGCGTAGGCTTACATGGCATTTCACCGCATAGAGTTTACCTGGTTTCACTACAGCTTAACCTGTACATTCTTTCTGTTGCACTTGTCCTTTTCAATCGAAACTGAAAGACGGCCGTTAGCCGCTATGCTTCCCTATGGTGCCCGGACTTTCCTCCCCGACAAGTCGGGGCGATAAGATGGCTTGCCCCACAAAGATAGTTAGCAAAGATCAATACGCACTTTATCAGGGAGCTAAAGTTTACGACCCTAGTAATACCTATTAAGTAGATTCAATGACCTCATTAGTCATTAGTAGAATTTTACTAGGCTGACCCGTGGGTGGAATTATGGCCTCATGTTTCTCAATAGTGAAGTAAATGTGCTTTAACTCCATTTTTGCTAAGCTCAAGCGCAGGCGCTGGTAACCGTATCATGTCTGCCATAAACAGTAGTACTTTGAGCCATTTTTTATCAGTTTCGATATATGAAAGGTCGAAGTCTATGCCGAAATAGTATTGGCGAAAGTTGTTGAATCCAGCGTTGATATTTTGATCGTCTCTTGCGATGACCATGTTTTGAGCGCCATAGCCAATGGCTAAATTGAGCCATTTTGGGAACCGGCTTTCTTTGGCGAATGCATGAATGTCAAATGAAGCCCAATAGGTTTGTCCATTATAATCTTTAAGAAGCTCTTCTAAGAGGCCATTTCCAAGAAGGTTTGGGCGTTGACTCGCTAGGCTCGTTTCATGGAAGCTCCATTTGATTTTGATTCTCTGTTCGTTCCATGCCTTTTGTTGCATAAAGAAAAGCCCTGAGCCAGCGGCATTGGCTATCATATCTCCATAAGAGAAACCAAAGCCTGGTGAAAACCCATCTAGGATTTCTACTGGGAGTAGGAGGAGCGTACTTAAGGCACTACTCCAAGCAATGGCCTTATGATCTGATAAATGAGTCTGCCGAAGTAACTCATAGTTGACTCTAGAAAAATTGTAGGTAGTGAAGACATGACCCAATTTATCAACTTGCTTCCATTCGGCATTATCGTTGAAGAACTTGAACCGGTCAAAACCTTGTTCTTTATACCATGCTTGACTGAGAATGAACATTGACGTGCCATAGCCTATTCCTCCATATAATGCGATGTTCTTTAACCGATCTGGTTTGGGTATTGTGTCTTGACCAAAAGATGAAATGGCTTGACCAAGTAATAAGGATAAGCACAGCAGGACGCATCGCATGTCGAAAGATAATTAATCTACTTACCTAATGCCTTTTTGTAAGTGTCTATTGCTCTTAATCTTGCGAATTTATGTTCAACGATAGGCTCTGGGTAGCTATTTGTTCCGTATTCTGGAACCCACTTCTTGATGTATTTTAATTCGTGATCGAATTTTTCAGTTTGAGAAGTGGGGTTAAATACCCTGAAGTAAGGCTGAGCATCTGTGCCTGTACCAGCCGCCCATTGCCATCCACCATTGTTCGAAGCTAAGTCAAAGTCTAAGAGTTTTTTTGCGAAGTAAGCTTCTCCCCAGCGCCAATCTATTAGCAGGTGCTTGGTTAGAAAACTCGCCACAACCATTCTTATCCTGTTGTGCATGTAACCAGTGGTATTCAACTGCCGCATTCCAGCATCCACGATAGGGTAACCTGTCTTGCCGTCACACCATTGTTGAAAGCCTTCTTCGTCTTGTCTCCATGGTATTTCGTCATACTGAGGTTTGAAAGCACGTTCTGCCACATAATGATTGTTTGCTAATATCATCGCATAGAAATCTCTCCATATCAATTCATTGAGAAAGGTACTATTAAGCGATTTTGCCTTAATCGCAAGCTTACGAATACTAATCGTACCAAACCTTAGGTGAACGCCTAACTTTGAAGTAGCGTCAAGCGCTGGGAAATCTCTTTGCTCGTTATACTTTCGAATGATTTCTTCGTCTACATCTGGGGCAGGAATTTCAATCGATGAGGCCTCAAATCCCATATCGTTTAAAGAGATGATTTCTTCATGCTGTACAAACCAATTGTCTATCTCCGAAGCATCACCCTGTGGAATAGGTGGATTAGCCTCAAACTTAGCTCGCCATACACGACTATAGGGTGTAAATACTTTATAAAAGGTGCCGCCTCCTGACACTATTTCTTCTTTCTCGAAAATTACGTGGTCCTTGAAAGTATAGAACCCAATACCATCCTTCTTGAGGTGATTCTCGATTTCACCATCACGCTCAAGGGCATAAGGCTCGTAATCTCTATTTGTAAAGACTGAGTCTATGTCAAAGTTAGCCGTAAGGTATTTGAATGCTTCAAGAGGGCTGGAGTGGAATGTCTTAATACTGGAACCTACTTTGCCAAGCTTTTTGCTCATTTCATCGATTTGCTTGTGAATGAAGCTTACGCGCGCATCGTTTTTATCTTCTAGTTTGTCCAGAATATTTTTATCAAAAATGAAGATCGGTAGGAGAGGCTTATCCTCTTTTATGGCGTAATTAAGAGCTGTATTATCTTCTAACCGAAGGTCTCTTCGAAACCAGAAAATGTTGATTTTGGGCATAACACTATTTTGTTCATCATACTAACTGATGAGTGGGCTATTAGTTTGTACCTCCTGGATCAGTTGGGTCATTATTAGCTTCAGCTATTCGTTTTCTTCTTTTTCGGTTTACACCAGAGAAAAATTCTTTTAGGCTGTTGAAGCTTGTAGTTTGCGTAATACTGGCACCAGTGGTATTTGTGGTCGCGTTTTGAGAGTTTGCGAGGTTCGTAATGTCATAATTGTTACGCGAGTAAACTTTCACCTTATACTTGCCATCGTCCGTCAATAGATATTCTGCAGTCCAATCACCAGCAATGCTGTTCACATCGACAAGGTTTGTTAGGCCACCTTCACGCGTAATTCTTAACCGGCCATCGAGAAATGTGTAGGAAAGTCTAAGCCGAAATGTATTGAAAGCATCCTGATCTAAGTCTGCAAGGTCCAAATCAACTTCAAGGTTTTCATCTAATTGTGCGATGAGCTGGCTGAATTGATTTGATAAAAATTGACTAACGTTTTGTGTAGCCGTTCTACCCCCAATGGTAATGCCGCCTTGGTCAGAAAACCTGTTTAGTACAATTAAGCTCAACACCTGACGGTTAAGTTCTTGCTCATCACTGATCAATCGATTTTTGAACGCATTAATGGCCACTTGGTTCTCTTGCCCTTGGATTTGACTAAAGTCAATGTCAAAACCAATTTCAGGAGAGAGCATAGGTCCTTTTAGGGAGAGGAGTACTTTTGTTGGGAATCTTCTGTTGACTCCACTACTGCCGCCACCTTCGCTTATTGGATCAGCAAAGCCAGTTTGTTCTAAAATAGGTTGTAAAGAAGTGTTTTGCGAAAACGAAGCATTTAAGTCCATGACAGCGGCATATGGGGCGCCATACCAGGTGATAGTGCTTGGTTCTTCTATGTCAAACTCTTTCGTGATGATGTTATAAAGAGAGAAATTATAACCTCCCTCCACTATGTTCAGTCCACCAGTCATGGAGAACTTGCCTTGTGGATCAATTTGTAATCTCAGCTGTCCAGTACCCCTGCCTCTAATGATATCTCCAGATTTTGGGTCAATGATAATCTCAACATATGCGTCCTCTGTAACGGCAATATCTAAATCTAAGTTAAGACCCTCAATCTTTATTTTATTTACCTCACCTTCCTCTAAGGGATTAGATGTAGTCACCGATGTGGTATCTGTTCTGTCAATGAATGTGATGTATTCAGGGTTGTCACTTTCGTCAGTCCCTTCACTAATAGGAATAAAAAGGCGTGTTTCACCTGCCGTTTGAACTTTTGCGGCTATTGTCAAATTGGATGCTTCGCCCACAAGGGTTAAGGTGCCAGTGGCATAGGCGGTACCATAGTATAGGTCACTTAATGCTTCATCGGTGTTGAGCACCTGGAATTCATTAAGGTCACCTTGTAGGTTTAATTTGAAATTACGAAACGACTCATGTGCCACGTTGCCTTTGAAACTTGCCTGACTTCCTATTTCATCCGTAAAGTTGATGTTAGATAGTTCAATGAGGTCCTTCTGGAATGATATGTTGCCATTAAAATTATAGCTAGTGTTCAGGTAGTTAATTCTCATCTTAGCTTCTTCCAGTGTTCCAGTGCCAGTTATGATTGGTGCATCCGCAGTGCCAGTTACAATGTAGTTACCCGTTAGATAGCCGCCCAAATCAGTAAAATACTCTTCTATGAAAGGTTCGGCAATTCTAAGGTTAGCATCGTTCAACTCCAAGTTTAACTTGAGTTGATCGGTTTTATTGGATGGGAAGAAGTCACCTCGGAGGGAGATAATTCGTTTGTCAAGACGATTTACGGTAAAGTCCAAATCGAACTTCTTTCTTAAATCATTCCAGTTAAGACTTCCATCTAGGTCGCCTACTAAAAAGTTATTAACCCTTAATTCTTCTAACTGTATATCTCCAAATAGTATTGGGTTATAGTAAATGTTTTGGGCAGAGAGTTTCCCCTTTAATTTTCCAGTAAATGATTTCGATGTTAAGGGGTTGATGTTGGCCACAGAAACATCTTTGAATTCGATGCCCAATGTTTTAGAGCTATCTTTTGTGACAGCAACCTCTCCATCAAAACTAATAGACTGATCTGTATTGTAGACGCTTAGGCCTTTTATTTCAATTCGTTTCTCACCAAAAACAACCCGATTCTCATCATGTATTTTCCATTGCTCATTGAGTGCCTGTAGCGTAGAATTCTTAAACTTTAGTACAGTACTATCTGGATAAAAATCAATGTCCGCACCTAATTCGGCAAAGTTACCACTACTTTCTTGTTGCACACGTTGCTCAATGTCAATGTGTGGACCATCCCACAGAGCAGTTAAGGTGAAATCTCTTGTTTCAGAGGTATTGGCATATCGCTGTTTTTCAGAACTTACATAGCCACTTATAAATACCTTCGTGGCGTCACGCAAATTTGTTGAGTTAAGTGCGATAACGTTTTTATAAAACCATATGTTGGCCCATTTTATCGTGTCTGATTCGGCAGAGAGGCTTAAGTCCGTATTCTGTTCGTTGGTAAACCTGCCTTGAATGCCGGACTCCTTTGAGACATAAATAGACGTATCAAATAGTTGTAAGATTGGACTAACGTCCGCTAATTCCATACGGTAAGCGATGTTGAAAGGCATTTGGCTAGTTTTATTCTTAGCTAGAAAGCTATCTACTTCCTGTAGTCTACTAGAGAAGATAAGTCGGTACTCTTCATTGATCGTTTTTAGTTCGGCTAATAGGTTGGTAAATTCAAACTGTCCGTCCAGCTGAATGTCAAATTGACCTTTTGAGGAGAAACTTACTTTTCGCCCAATGACATCCCTTTGAGAAACAAACTGAAGTGAATCAAATACTATTGAGTTTTCTTCATATTTCAGGTAGGTGTTTTTTAGGGCGATGTTACCTAATATGCTATCGAGCTTAATCCCGGTGATGTCAATATTGAAGTCAGTAGCTAAGGTGATATCCTCATTAATTAGGTTTAAGGTATTAAGTTGGGCAGTATCCAGCCTTCCAGAAATACTGAATATTTGTTTTTGGTCTCTCAGGTCTACAGATCCTCTTGCTATCATCTGTAGGTTTGGATCTAGCACCGTTAGCTCTCCATTAAAGAATGATTTGGCAAAACTCCCATCTGTTTCGATATTTTGATAGTCATAGCCATTGATGCCAATCTTTGGAATACTTGCATCTAATATAAAATTGGCTTCATCCAGTGTGAAGCCAGAACCAGTAATCCTTCCAGCCATATTTACTTTTTGAAATACGCTCTCCCCTGTAAAGACTCCTAAGTCAAAGTTTTGCATACTCAAGTCTCCATTATATTGAGCGAGTTGTCCAGCTATGGCTTCAATGTTAGTATTTGAATAGAAAGAACCAATTTCAGTGTCAAACTCTCCGTCAGCCACAAAGTCATCCAAAAAACCAATGAAACTCCCATTTAACTTAACAAGACCTAGTTTCTTGCTAATTTCATAGGCTTTGTCACCTATATAGGCTCTAAAGTCTTCCGCTATGATCTTTGAATTGTTGAGTGTAACTGAGAAGTCTGTAGTCTCAATATCGGGTAAGCCTTCTAGCTCCATTGAGCCGCGGAGTACAGTTTGTTCACCAAATTCGATCTGAAAATCATCAGAGTAGAAATCTCCAATGCTACCCTGAAAAAAACCGTCAATCTTGACGAGCTCGTTGTGTTTCTTAAACTCGGGGACGAAAAAGCTCAGCTCATCAGTGTGGAGCTTTGTCTGTGCGAAGTTAGCCCTGATATCAACCCTATCTACGAAATAAGACATGTCGCTGGGGCTATTCATACCGAAGATAACCTCATCGGTAATATGAGATTTACCCATTTTTAAGTCTAAATCATAGAAAGCCATTTCTTTCCATGAATATCTAAAAAAGGACTTTAACTCATCAACTTTAAGTCCTGACGCGCTATCTCGAGTGGTCAGGTATTTAATGTCTAACTGAAAAGTATCCGCTACAGCTTTTAAGTTGAGGAGATCAGCATTAATATCCACTAACTGAAAATGGTTGTAATCAAAGCCAGTTTTAACGCTATCCCGACTACTGTCAGAAATACTAAACTTAGATTCTAATAAAGTGATTTCGTCAATGGTGAAGGCGGCAGCTTTACTAGGGGTGCCAGTGGATTCAGTGGCAAGAAGGTCAGTGAGTTTGATTATCCAATCATCAATATTCAACCTTCGACTTGTTTCATCTCTAAGGTTGACATCCGCACCTTTTATCCATGCTTGTCCCGTTTCTAAGTTTTGTTTACCGATGAGGTCTCTGAGCTTGAAGGTTAAAACCAGCTCCTCAATTCCAAGCATCTTGCCATCCTGAAGGTCATAAATCTGCGCTCCATCAACAGAAACAGCATTAAACCATTTGATATTGATGTAGTCGATTTCTGTTTTGTAACCAGTGCCTTCAGTGAGATAAGTAGTAATGCGGTCACTGACATAATTTTGGACTGGAGGCAGGTGTATCAGTAGCGCTAGAAGTGCTAGTAAAATGAAAGGGGAGAGAACAAGCCAAAGAATTGATTTAGCAATTCGTTTTTTAATAACTTGCGATCGTTTAATTTTCTTCTTCAATGCCTTCCTCCGAAATCAAAATCTTAGCCATAGAATCCTCCTGTGACGAAACGTCTGCAGCTGTCGCAGTAGATGGCAAAGTACTTAATAATATAATCGCAACGCAATCAGTGCACGAAAATTATGGAGGTGTAGTGCCTGAATTGGCAAGCCGCGCACATCAGCAGAATATTGTTCCTGTCGTAGATGAAGCTCTCAAAAATGCTGCCATCTCAAAAGATGACCTTTCTGCCATCGCTTTTACGCGTGGACCAGGTCTAATGGGTGCCCTATTAGTGGGTACATCTTTTGCAAAATCGATGGCCTTGGCCCTAGATATTCCTTTGATTGAGGTTAATCATATGCAAGCGCATATTTTGGCTCATTTTATTGACGATCCAAAACCAAGTTTCCCATTTCTGTGCCTGACTGTAAGTGGAGGGCATACGCAAATAGTGCTTGTCAAAGATTACCTTGAAATGGAGGTGATTGGAGAAACACAAGATGATGCGGTTGGCGAAGCCTTTGATAAAACAGCTAAAATGTTAGGGCTAGGCTATCCAGGAGGTCCATTAGTAGATAAGCTGGCGCAAGAGGGAGATGCCCTTAGGTTTAAATTCCCTGAAACGGAGATGCAAGGACTTAACTATTCATTCAGCGGAATTAAGACTGCGGTATTGTATTTCTTGAGAGACCAGTTAAAACAAAATGAGTCGTTTATAAAGGATAATGTAAATGATATTTGTGCTAGTGTACAATATACCTTAGTGCGAATGCTTTTGCAAAAATTGAGAAAGGCAGCTCGACAGCATCATATCAGCGAGATTGCTATTGCGGGAGGTGTCTCCGCAAATAGTGGGTTGAGAAATACGCTGAATGAAATGGCGAAAAAAGAAGGCTGGAATGTTTATATACCTTCCTTTGAATACTGTACGGACAATGCTGGTATGATAGCGATGGCAGCACATTTTAAGTATGTGCAAGATGAATTTGTCGGACAAGAAGTAAGTGCACTACCTAGAATGAAATTTTAGATGAAGAACCTTGTCAGAATAGGTGATACTAAAACACATGGCTTTAAAGTGACTGCAGATCATTTAGCAACTTTTGAATCGGGCACGGTGCATCAGGTATGTAGTACTTTTGTTTTGGCACGAGAAATGGAGTGGGCAAGTAGACTTTTTGTCCTTGATATGTGTGAAACACATGAAGAAGGTGTTGGCACAATGCTCCATATTGATCATAAGTCGCCTGCTTTTGTTGGTGACGAGGTGTCATTACTGGCCAAAGTTGCAGGGTTTGAGAAAAACGAATTAATCTGTGAAATAGAAGTGAGTTCTAAGGGGCGAATTGTGGCGTTTGGTAAAACAGGGCAGAAAATTATGTCAAGAGACAAGATCACTCAAATTTTCACTAGTTTAGAAAGATAGATGGCGAAGGATAAACAACGTTTTGCGAGGACGGTAAATATTAAGAATAGAAAAGCGGGTTATGAATTCGAATTTCTTGACAAGTATGTTGCTGGTATGCAATTGATGGGCACTGAGATCAAATCGATCCGAGAGAGTTTGGTAAACATGCAAGACGCTTTCTGCTATTTCAATAATGACCAGCTGTTTGTTAAGCAATTGCATATTGCGCCTTACGCACAAGGGACTCATTATAATCATGTAAGTGATAGGGAACGAAAGCTGTTATTAAATAAAAGAGAACTTAGTAAACTGAGCGAAAAGTCTAAAGAGAAGGGTTTATCCATAATTCCAACCCGACTATTTATAACTGATCGTGGGTTCGCCAAACTGGAGATTATCTTAGGACGTGGTAAGAAGCTTCATGATAAGCGAGACTCGATAAAAGAGAAGGACATAAAAAGAGACTTAGATAGAATCAACTTTTAATCAATGCAATTAGAAAATCATGGGGTTGTGAGATTGAGCATTGTTCCTGTCAGGGCGGAGCAGTCAGATGCATCAGAAATGATTTCTCAATTATTATTTGGAGAACACTATCGAGTGCTAGAAGTATCTGAGAACGAGGCATGGATTAAGGTTGAAAATGCTTTCGATGCTTATCAAGGTTGGATAGATGTCAAACAGCATCACCCGATATCACAAGAATACTTTGAGCAGATCGAAAGTAGTGATTATAAGATTTGCACCGAGCTCACCAGTAAGATCCTATTTGACCACCAAGTGAGCTTTATTACTTGTGGCGCCATATTGCCATTGTTGAATAACCCTCTATTTAAGGAGGAAGCAAATGTCGTCTTCAATGGTAATTCTAAGAGTATGCATCAGAAGGTGGGTATTTCTACACTTATCAATACGGCCAAGATGTATCAGAACACGCCATACCTATGGGGTGGTAGATCACCATTTGGCATTGATTGCTCAGGATTTACACAGGTAGTTTACCGAATGGCAGGATACAAATTACCAAGAGACTCTTCTCAGCAAATAATGAAGGGCGAAGAAGTTAAGCTCGATGAACATATAGCGGGTGATTTGGCATTTTTCACCAATAAAGAAGGCAAGATGAATCATGTGGGTCTCCTTATAGGAGAGAATGAGATCATTCATGCCTCAGGTAAGGTGAGAGTAGATCAAATCGATAAAAAAGGCATCTTCAACCGAAAACAGAATCGCTATACCCATCACCTATTTAAAGTGAAGCGAGTGATAAAGTAAACCATGAGACGTGTTTTGGTCCTAAATCAAGATTATAGTCCCCTGTCCGTTTGTTCGGCAGAACGGGCATTTCTGCTGATTTACCTAGACAAAGCAGAGTTAGTTCATGGAGACCCGAAGCTTGTGATGCGCTCCATTGGTTCGAGTCATCCGATGCCATCAGTAATCCGCCTTCAGAAGTATATTTTTATTCCATTCAAGAGCGTTATGCTTTCAAGGCAAAACATCTTCAAACGAGATGCTCAAAAATGTCTCTATTGTGGAAGTGATAGAGATTTAACTATTGATCACGTGGTGCCTAAGTCTAAAGGAGGAGGTTCCAATTGGGCTAACTTGGCAACAGCCTGCAAGCGTTGCAACTCTATAAAAGGGGATAAAACACCTGAGGAAGCTGAAATGCCCTTGTCGCAAAAACCTTTCAAGCCATCCTATATCATGTTTATCAGGAATTTTAGCGGTTTTACTTCAGGCGATTGGTTGCAGTATCTAAGTCTGAATTAATTAAAAGCTGTTATTTGTGTCTCTTTGAGTCCAATTAAAAATAAATTATTACCTTTGCAGTCCGTTTCAAACGAGGCGGCTTTTTGTAATAGGTACAAAGAGTTTCATAACCAAAATTTCCCAGCATGTGCCCTGCATGTTGAAGGAAGTAATCACGGGGCAAATTTATCATGTCAGAAGAAAAAAAAGCACCTGAGACAACAGAGGAAACTGTAGTTGTTCAGGAAACTCAAGCGGCACCAGTCGTTGAGGAAAAAGTTGAAGCAACTGAGGTTGCGGCAGAAACCCCAGTAGTAGAAGAAGCTCCAAAAGAGAAAAAAGCTCCGGCTAAGAAAGCTGTGAAAGCAGAAGCTGAGCCAGTTCAAGAAGAGTTTGATTGGGACGCTGTTGATACTAAAGGTTTCGGAGAAGGTTACACTGCTAAGGAGAAAGAAGATTTAGAGACACTTTATGGTGATACTCTAAACACTATCGAAGAGAAGAAAGTAATCCATGGTACAGTAGTATCCATGACTCCTAGAGATATTGTATTAAACATCGGTTACAAATCTGATGGTTTAGTAAGTTCTTCAGAATTCAGAGATACACCAGATTTAAAGGTCGGTGATCAAATCGAAGTTTACATTGAAGAGCAAGAAAACGCACAAGGACAGCTAGTTCTTTCTAGAAGAAAAGCTAAGATTGTTCGTGCATGGGAATTGATCCAAGATGCTAGTGAAAATGATAAGGTAATCGAAGGCTTCGTTAAAAGAAGAACTAAAGGTGGTCTTATTGTTGACGTTTATGGTGTTGAGTCATTCTTACCAGGTTCACAAATTGATGTGAAGCCAATCAGAGACTTTGATGTTTTTGTAGGTAAGAAAATGGAAGTGAAAGTTGTGAAAATCAACTACACTAACGACAACGTAGTAGTATCACACAAAATATTGATCGAGAAAGATCTTGAGAAGCAGAAAGCACTTATCCTTACGAACCTTGAGAAAGGCCAAGTACTAGAAGGTGTGATCAAGAACATGACTAACTTCGGTGTATTCATCGATTTAGGTGGTGTTGATGGTCTATTGCACATCACTGATATCTCATGGGGTAGAATCAACGATCCAGCGGATGTGTTGAACCTTGACGAGAAAGTCAATGTAGTTGTACTTGACTTTGATGATAACAAGAAGAGAATTTCTCTTGGTATGAAGCAATTGACTGAGCACCCTTGGGATCAGTTGGATGCTGCACTTGAGATTGGTTCTAAAGTAAGCGGTTCTATCGTGAATGTTGCTGATTACGGTGCATTCTTAGAGCTTAATGCAGGCGTTGAAGGATTAATCCACGTTTCTGAAATGTCTTGGTCTCAGCACTTGAGAAATCCACAAGACTTCATTAGTGTAGGAGATAAGCTTGATGCAGTTGTGTTGACACTTGATAGAGATGAAAGAAAAATGTCTCTAGGTATCAAGCAATTGACTGAAGATCCATGGACTAAGCAAGATGTATTAACGAAATACGGTGTAGGTACTAACCACACTGGTATTGTAAGAAACCTAACCAACTTTGGCTTGTTCATCGAGCTAGAAGAGGGTATCGATGGTTTGGTACACGTTTCTGATCTCTCTTGGACTAAGAAAATCAAACATCCATCAGAATTTATTAAAGTTGGAGACGAGCTTGAAGTACAAGTGCTTGAGTTAGATATTGACAATAAGCGTTTAGCACTAGGACATAAGCAATTAGAAGAGAATCCTTGGGATACTTTCGAAACTGTATTTACGCCAGGTTCTTCACACAAGTCATCAGTAATTTCGAAAAACGATAAAGGTGCTACACTAGAATTACCTTACGGACTAGAAGGAATTGCTACTAACAAGAACTTGAAGAAAGAAGATGGATCTAACGTAGAAGTTGGTGAGACTTTGGATTTCATAGTTGTTGAGTTCTCTAAGGATGACAAGCGAATTGTAATGTCGCACACTTACACGCACACTGCTCCTGAAAAACCTGTTGCTCCAGTTAGGAGAACTACTTCAGGTGGAGGATCTGCAAAAGCTAAAGCGAAATTGAAGAATAATGACTCTGAAGGTTCAACTTTAGGTGATCTTGATGCACTATCTGCATTGAAGGCTGAAATGGAAGGCAATACCAAAAAGGCTAACGAGAAGAAAGCAGCAGACAAGAAGAAGTCAGATACGGCTAAAGTCACAAAAGCAAAGACAGAAGCGACTGCTGATGAGGCAGAAGCAGCTCCTGAAGCAGATGTAGTTGAGGCTCCCAAAGCGAAAGCTAAAGCAAAGGCTCCTAAAGCTGAAGCAAAAGCAAAGGCTCCTAAAGCTGAAGCGAAAGCGGATGATGCTCCTGAAGAGAAGGCATCAGAAGAGTAATATTGAATAGATAGAGAAAAGCATCCCGTGAAGATCGGGATGCTTTTTTATTACTTAATCGTAGAAGTATTGGTGTAGCTTATGATTATTGATAAATTTGCACACTAAATTTTTGGCGCTGTGGCCGAGTGGCTAGGCAGAGCTCTGCAAAAGCTCGTACAGCGGTTCGAATCCGCTCGGCGCCTCTATTGAAAGCACCCTTTTTGGGTGCTTTTTTTGTTTAAAGTCTGTTGAAGCGAACGGCATCGTTTGAGAGCAATTTTGAGCACTCAACGAAGTGCCCTGCAACCTGCTGCAAGCGCATGAGTAATCGGCTCAGTGCCTTGCTTACAACCACCGTTTTTTACTTGTAAACTATCTAAAATTCGGATTGGTCATCATGCTTATTTGGTTGTAAATATTAGTTTTTAATTGTAGGATTTACCCTTTCAATTTTTCATTAAATGTTCATTTTATTTGTAGGCTATTGGGTTCGAACTGTGCTTGTCTATGGCCTCGCTACTAAGCCTAAATGGCTTATTGTCATACCCTAAAAATAGGGTCATGCATGGCATGCTGTAAAAGGTACAGTAGGCTGTGTTATTGGCACTATTTATAATGAGTCTAAATAATATTTACTGAGAAAGTAGAGCGTTAAATATATGGTATACAGTGCTTTAAAATTCGTTTTTAGTCTGTTGGGGTACTGAAAATGGTGTCTGAAATTAGTTTGAAATACGGGCTTCCGACACTACATTTGCAGCTATAATTAGAACATTAAGTTAGTCTGTGATAAAAAATACATTTTACATGGTAGCGAAAACAACCATTGTCCGATTTACGACAGCATGCTTATTTGTGTGCTGTTTTCTTTTTTCTGAAGCAAATCTTTTTGCCCAAAGAGAAGCAGTACCAACTGATGAAGCTATCATTAAAACAGGTGCCGGACTATTTGAAGAGTATGCTTGTAATACTTGTCATAACGTAGTGGGAAAAAAGGTAGGTCCTGCTTTAGCGGGTGTCTATGACCGAAGAGAACTCGAGTGGATTTACTCTTGGGTAAAAAACTCAACACTTTTAATCGAAAGTGGTGATGCTCAAGCCGTAGGGCTGTACAATGAGTACAACAAGTTACAGATGGCTGCTTACGACCTGAGCAATGATCAGATTCTATCCATTATGGCTTATGTCCGAAATGTGGAGGAGAATCCTGTAGTTGCTGCTGTAGATTCTGCTGCTGGTTCTGACGGTGCTGTTGCTCAAGTGGACGGAGTTCCTGCTCAGTACCTGAATATCATGGTTGGGGTGCTAGTTTTCGTGCTCGTAGTGATTATGATCGTATTGGGTCTTATTATAAGTGTACTTAGAAAAATTGCACAAGACAAAGGAGATTTATCAGATGATGATGAGGCAGTAATTAATGAAAAATTCAGCCTTTCTTCCTTCTTGAGGAGCCCTGTTGTAATTGGCATCATTACCTTTTTGGTAATTGCTCTAGCAGGTAAAAACGTTATCGATGGTCTTTACACAATAGGTGTTCAGCAGGGTTATGCTCCTGAGCAGCCAATTGCTTTCTCTCACAAACTTCATGCGGGCCAGTATGAGATTGCATGTCAGTATTGCCATACTGGTGTTGAAATAGGTAAATCTGCAAATATTCCTTCGGTGAACATTTGTATGAACTGTCATAATTTCTTGAAGACAGATTCACCAGAAATACAAAAACTTTATGCTGCACAAGAATCAGGGCAGCCAATAGAATGGGTTAGAATACACAACCTGCCTGATTTAGCTTATTTCAATCACTCGCAACATGTGCAGGTGGGTGAGATTGAATGCCAGACTTGTCATGGAGAGATTCAGGAAATGGAAGTTGTAGCACAGCATGCGCCATTAACAATGGGCTGGTGTATAGACTGCCATAGAAACACTGATATTAACTCCAAAGGCAATGGTTACTACGATAAAATTGTAGAGCTACATAATAAGAGTTCGAAGACGCCATTGAAAGTGGCTGATATCGGTGGTTTGGAATGTGCTAAGTGCCACTATTAATTGAATACACGATTTCTGATTGATATACAATGAAAGAAAATCAAAAAACATACTGGAAAGGTATTGAGCAATTGACAAACGATTCTGAGTTTGTTAAAAAGAACGAGTCTGAATTTCCGGAATACCTTCCTGTGACTGATCAAGAAGGTAACAGTAATAGAAGAGATTTCTTAAAGCTTATGGGCTTTGGTATCGCAGCAGTTTCTTTAGCAGCTTGTGAGACTCCTATAAGAAAGGCGATTCCTTACTTGAACAAACCAGTTGATGTTGATCCTTCTGTGCCTAATTACTATGCATCTACTTATGTAAATGGTGGTGATGCGGTGAGTATTGTTGTAAAGACAAGAGAAGGTCGGCCAATAAAAATTGAGGGGAACAAATACAGTACCATCGGTCAAGGGGGTACTAATGCTCAAGTTGAAGCATCTGTTCTTTCTCTTTATGACAAAGAACGTTTAGCAGGTCCTACTAAGGATGGTGCGGACGCAGACTGGGAAACAGTTGATAAAGAAATAGCTGCTCAATTAAATGATATAACTGCCAAAGGTGGTCAAATCAGAATTGTTAGTCAGTCAGTATTGAGCCCGACTACCAAAAGAGCGGTAGGAGAGTTTGCCTCTAAATTCCCAACAGCACAGCACGTTACCTATGACGCTGCTTCGGCATATGGAATTTCAGAAGCACACAGAAGATCTTTCGGTGAAGCGATGGTTCCTTCTTATGATTTCAGTAAAGCGCATACTATTGTAAGTATCGGTGCTGATTTCTTAGGTACATGGATTTCGCCCATCCAGTTTTCAAAACAATACAGCAAGACGAGAAAAATTAACGAACACCATCGTGAAATGTCTCGTCATTTTCATTTTGAGTCAAACTTGTCACTGACAGGTTCGAATGCGGATTATAGAACACCAATTAAGCCTTCTCAAGCTGGACCTTTAGTAGCTGCCATATATAATGGTATTGCTGCAAAAGCTGGTCAGGCAAAAGTAAGTGGTGGAGCAAGTGTAGAACATGCTAGCCAAGCGATCAACGAGCTTTGGGCAACTAGAGGTAAGTCCCTTGTAGTTTCTGGTTCTAATGACCCAATGGTACAAGTTCTTATTAACGGTATCAACAGCATGTTAGGTAACTACGGTGCTACGATTGATGCCAATGCGCCAGTTCACTACCGTCAAGGTAATGATCAAGCAATGAGTAATTTGGTTAAAGAGATGAATGGTGGGGCTATTTCTGCTGTGATCTTCTTTAACTGTAACCCTATATATGATTCAGCGGAAGGTGTTGCATTAAGTGCAGCGGTGTCTAAAGTTGGATTGACCATCTCTACTTCAGATAGATTGGATGAGACTGCTTCAGTTGTGAAGTACGTAGCACCAGATCACCACTACCTAGAGCAGTGGAATGATGCAGAGTTAAGAGAAGGACACTATAGTTTACTTCAACCTACCATCTCACCAATTTTCAAAACGAGACAAGCACCAGAGTCATTCTTGAAATGGGCAGGGCAGGATGTAGAATATTATACTTATCTACAAAATAACTGGAGAGAGAACTTCTTCGGTAAGCAATCTGACACTTCAACTTTCCAAACTTTCTGGGACAAGGCATTGTATGATGGTGTGTTCGAGACAGGAGGAAGTAATAGAGACTTGAGCTTTGATGCGGCAGCAGCTAACGCAGCAGCAACAAGCATTGCTCAGAATTACAAAGTAAGTGGAGGCGGTTTTGAGCTTTCGCTTTACCAAAAAATTGGTTTAGGTGATGGTTCTCAAGCAAACAACCCTTGGTTGCAAGAAATGTCTGATCCAATTACAAAAGCTACTTGGGATAACTATTTGACCATGTCTATCGCTGATGCCAATGAAATGGGCATCACACTAAAAGAAGGCGAAACGCAACTAGTTGACCTTACTGTAGGTGGAACTACAGTTAAAGTTCCTACACTCGTACAACCAGGTCAAGCCAATGGTACATTGGGTATGGCAGTGGGTTACGGAAGAACAAAAGCAGGTAGAGTAGCAGATGGCCTAGGTGTAAATGCTTATCCAATGATGACGAAGCTCAATGGAGCTAGTTTTATGGATGTATTTGCTGGCGTAAGTGTTACTGCAACAGGTGAGAGCTACAGGATAGCGCAAACTCAGACGCACCAGACTTATATGGGACGTGAAAACGTGATCCAAGAGTCAACGCTTCAGGAATACAAAAAAGACGCAAGTGCTGGTAGATGGCACCCAAAAGTTTATCAAGAAGGTAAATACCTTAAGCCTTCGAAAATTACCTTGTGGAAAGGTCACGAATACAGTAACCACCACTGGGCCATGTCAATCGACATGAACTCTTGTACTGGATGTTCGGCTTGTACCGTAGCATGTCAGGCAGAAAACAACGTCCCTGTTGTAGGAAAAGAGGAAGTGTTGAATAGAAGAGAAATGGCATGGATTAGAATTGACAGATACTATTCTGCAGCTAATCCGGCAGGAAGCAAAAAGGAACTAGAGGATGCTGCAGAGAATCCTGAGGTTACTTTCCAGCCAATGATGTGTCAGCATTGTAATAATGCGCCTTGTGAGACTGTATGTCCTGTTGCTGCGACTACTCACAGTTCAGAAGGATTGAATCAAATGACTTATAACAGATGTATTGGTACTAGATACTGTGCTAACAACTGTCCTTACAAAGTAAGAAGGTTCAACTGGTTCAAATACCACGATAATACGCAGTTCGACATGAACTCATCAATGAACAACGACCTGGGTAAAATGGTATTGAACCCAGATGTAACTGTTCGTGCTAGAGGTGTAATGGAGAAATGTACAATGTGTGTACAGCGTATCCAATCTGGTAAATTAGCTGCGAAGCGTGAAGATAGAAGGCCTGTTGATGGTGAAATCAACGTGGCTTGTGCTTCTGCCTGTCCATCAGATGCAATCACTTTTGGTGATTTGAATGATGAGAATTCTAGAATCTCTCAATTATTACAGATTGAAAAGAAAGAAGATGGCGAAGGCGCTACTGAGCGTGTGGTCAATGAAGAGCGTGCTTACCACGTGTTAGAAGAGATTAACGTCAACCCTAACGTTTGGTATATGACCAAGATCAGAAACAAACAAAAAACTGAAGCTTAATTTTTAAACCGAAAGAATATGCAGGTTACTTCACCCGTAAGAAAACCTTTAATCACAGGCGGTAAAACCGTTCATGATGTTACTGAAGACATCTGTCGCCAGGTTGAAGCTAAGCCTTCAAAGCTGTGGTTGATGGCCTTCGGAGTCTCCGTGGTTACATTGGCTATTGGATTCCTTGCTGTTGCTGCCACCCTATGGGAAGGCATTGGCATGTGGGGTCTAAATAAAACAGTTGGTTGGGCATGGGATATTACCAACTTCGTATGGTGGGTAGGTATTGGTCACGCAGGAACACTAATTTCTGCTGTACTATTGCTTTTCCGTCAGAAATGGAGAATGGCGATTAACAGGGCTGCAGAGGCAATGACAATCTTTGCTGTTATTTGTGCTGCTATGTTCCCTGTACTGCACATGGGTAGACCATGGTTAGGAGCTTACTGGGCATTACCACTACCAAACACTTTCGGTTCGTTATGGGTAAACTTTAACTCTCCTTTGTTATGGGACGTTTTTGCAATCTCAACTTACTTCTCTGTCTCACTTGTATTCTGGTACCTCGGTTTAGTACCTGATTTTGCAACGATTAGAGATAGAGCGACAGGTATGAGAAAGACAATTTACGGTGCACTTTCTCTAGGATGGGATGGCGCTGCAAGAACTTGGTCTAGATACGAGTCAGTATCTTTGATTTTAGCAGGTTTAGCAACTCCACTTGTACTTTCAGTACATACTATTGTATCCTTTGATTTTGCAACCTCAGTAATTCCTGGATGGCACACCACGATCTTCCCTCCATACTTTGTGGCAGGAGCGATCTTCTCAGGTTTTGCGATGGTATTGACGCTGATGCTCGTTACGAGACACGTATTCAAACTACAAGACTATATTACTATTGAGCATATAGAGTTAATGAACATAGTTATTATGGTCACTGGTTCTATCGTAGGTATCGCTTATATCACTGAGTTCTTTATAGCTTGGTATTCAGGTGTTCCAGCAGAACAATATGCCTTCTTTAATAGAATGAACGGGCCTTATTGGTGGGCATACTGGTCTATGATGACCTGTAATGTGATTTCGCCACAACTCTTCTGGTCTAAGAAAATTAGGACGAGTATCGCTGCAACATTTATCATTTCAATCATTGTGAACATTGGTATGTGGTTCGAGAGATTCGTAATTATTGTGACATCACTTCACAGAGATTACTTACCTTCTTCATGGGCCATGTTCTACCCAACTGTTTATGACATGGGTGTTTACTTATTCACATTCGGATTGTTCTTCACAGCATTCTTCTTGTTTGCGAAGTTCTTCCCAGTGATTAATATGGCAGAAGTGAAAAGTATTGTTAAATCATCATCAGAAAATTCTGTTAAAAAAACGGCTTAATTATGAGTGATTCTAAAAACTTTATACTAGGCGTTTACGATGACGAAGATGTATTGCTACATGCAGTAAGTAAGATTCGTGGTGCCGGGATTAAAATTGACGAAGTATATAGCCCATTTCCAGTTCACGGACTAGATGATGAGTTAGGGTATAAAAAATCAAAATTACCAATTGCCGCTTTTTTGTTCGGTATGTTGGGTACTACCCTTGCTTTAACAATGCAGATTTGGATGCTAGGAATTGACTGGCCGATGATTATTGGTGGTAAGAACTTCGTAGCAATTCCTGATTTTATACCCGTTACGTTTGAGTTGACCGTATTACTGGCCGCTTTTGGTATGGTAGGAACATTCTTAGTTTCGAGTGATTTGAAGCCTTGGAAAGATCCTAAGTTGCTCGACATAAGAATTACGGATGATAAGCACATCATGGCGATTGATGTAGCCAAGAATAAAGCTGTTGATGCTGCTCAGATTGGTAGCGCATTGAAAGATTCTGGTGCGGTTGAAGTGAATGATAAAAAAGTTGAAGAATAAGCTGACTAACGTTATGATCCATAAAATAAAAGCTTTTGTTCCCCTCGCACTTGTTGTACTGATAAGTGCCTGTACTGCTAAGGGTGATAACCCTGGTGTAGAATATGCTCCTCAGATGTATCACTCTGTACCTTACGAGCCACTGACTCAAATCGTGGACGAAGATAGGGGCGAGTGGTTGAGCAATAGGGAAGATGGAAAGGGAGAATTTTATAACTCCAACCCAAACAATCCCTATGCACAGAATGTAAGAATACCAGTTGCAGGAACAGTGAGAAGAACGAGTAATAACATACTACCTTATAGACTGGAGAAAGACCAATTGGCGGAAGCTGCATTGATGGAAAATCCTTTTCCAGCTAGTCCAGAAGTTCAGGCCGAAGGAAAAAGGTTGTACACAGAATATTGCCAGCACTGTCATGGATCTGATGGTAAAGGTCAAGGTAAAGTAGGAGTTGTATATGCGGGTGTTCCGTCTTATTCGGCTCCCAATAAGAAGGACTTACCTCAAGGACACATCTTTCACGTGATTACCCACGGGTATAATCGTATGTGGCCTCATGCTTCACAAATTAGTGAAGATAGACGTTGGAAAATCGCAAGGTACGTTCAACAATTACAGCAACAGTAACAGATAAATTTTTTAGAGATGTCAAAAGAAGTATTTGATTTTAGCGCAGGGATAAAGAAGAAGCTTGCTATAGCTTTTATCTCAGGTGTTGTTCTGTTACTCGCTGGATGGATGTTGTCTTCAACTGGTGGACACGAAGAAGAACACAGTGAAGATGACCACACTGAATTAGCAGAAGCTGATGATCATGGTACAGACCATGATGCCGCAGAAACAATGGAAGCTGAACATCACGAAGGTGATGATGGCCATGTTGCTGAAGCTGGTGAGCATGAAGCCGAAGAAGAGCACGAAAAAGGATGGTTTGATCGCGTTGTTATTGATCTATGGATCAACAATGTGTATTTCACAGGATTGGCCTTGATTGGTTTATTTTTCTTTGCTATTCAATATGCTGCTCAAGCAGGTTGGTCTACCTATATACTAAGAATTCCATTGTCAATGGCGAGTTGGATACTACCAGCTGGTATTTTGATGCTTCTAACCTTCCTGTTTTTCAATCACGATATTTTCCACTGGACGCATAGCGATCTTTATAATGAGTTCAATGCTGATGGATCGTTGAACACCCATTTTGATTCTTTAGTAGCAGGTAAGGCTAGTTTCTTCTACGCGCCACTCGATGCAGGTACATTCCCTGTATTCTTTGTCGGACGAATGGTAGTGTTTTTTGGAGCTTGGATATTATTATTTAGAAAACTGAGATCTCTTTCCAATTTGGAAGATCAACTAGGTGGTACATCGTATTGGTATAAAATGAGAAGAACATCAGTTGCCTTCTTATTGATCTTTGCGGTATCATCATCAATTGCTGCATGGGATTGGATAATGTCAATTGACGTTCACTGGTTCTCGACCATGTTTGGCTGGTATGTATTCGCAAGTTGGTTCGTAGCTGGCCTGGCGTTGATCACACTCATCACGGTCTTATTAAAAGAAAATGGTTACTTGACTCAAGTAACTTCAAATCACTTACATGACCTGGGTAAATTTGTATTTGCATTCAGTATTTTCTGGACGTACATCTGGTTCTCTCAGTTCTTGCTAATCTATTACGCTAACATTCCAGAGGAATCGGTATACTTTGTTGAACGAATGATGAACGACAAGTATTCAACTGTATTCTATGTGAATTTGATCATGAATTTCTTCTTCCCTTTCTTAGTCTTAATTACGAGAGACGCGAAAAGGCTGAATGTATTCTTGAAAATTGCGTGTATTGTAATTATTCTAGGGCACTGGGTAGATTTCTACTTAATGGTGACTCCTGGTACGCTTGGAGAGTCTGGCGCTTTCGGTTTGACTGAAATCGGACTTTACCTTGTATTTGGCTCTGCGTTCTTATTCGTAGTACTCAAAGCACTATCATCTTATGCTTTGGTACCAAAGAACCATCCAATGTTAGAAGAAGCAAAGAATCACCACATTTAACACATAGACAAACTAGTAGATATGTTCGGTTTTTACATAGCACTTGCGATTCTCTTAGTTTTAGGCATCCTACTATTGATCTTTAGGGTCACTAGATTGGTTGGTATAGTTAAGGGAACAGGGGAGAAAATTGTTACGGATAGTAACAATGTGAATGCAGCGATGATGATAGTGTTCATGGTGTTGTTCTTTGGAATAGCAGGTTGGTATTCTTACGTGAACTTTGATGCGTATGATCAACCTGTAGCCTCTGAGCATGGAGAGTTAACTGATAAACTATTCTGGAGAACCATGTGGATCACCGGGATTGTGTTTGCCATCACGAACATTCTCTTATTTTATTTCTCATGGAAATACAGATACTCTGCGAAGAGAAAAGCAACATTTTATCCTCACAACAATAAGTTGGAGCTTATCTGGACGGGTGTACCTGCCATTGTTTTAACATGGTTGGTAATCTCAGGATGGATGGCTTGGGATGGTATCATGAGCGAAGCGCCAGAGGAGTCTGAGCAAATTGAGATCATGGGCGCTCAGTTCCAATGGTCAATTAGATACGGTGGAGTTGACAATCAAGTTGGTGATTATGATTACCGATTGATCGATGCAGTTAATGCTCATGGCCAAGATCTTTCGGATAGATCTAATTTTGACGACTTTATTTCAAACAATTTGGTAATACCGAAAGGTGATCCAGTATTGTTGAAGATTAGAGCAAGGGATGTACTTCACAGTGTATTTATTCCTCACATGCGTGTGAAAATGGATGCAGTACCGGGTATGCCAACTCAGTTTTGGTTTGTGGCTAATAAGTCAACAGATGAGATGAGAGTTGAAGAAGGAAATCCTGATTTCAATTATGAACTGGCATGTACAGAGGTATGTGGGGGCGGACACTTCTCAATGAAGAAGCGTGTGGTAGTTCTGGAACCAGCAGAGTATGCTGAGTGGAAGATAGACCAAAAGTCTTGGTTATCTAAAAACCCTCAGTATCTAAGTCAGGTACCAGAAAACTTGAAGGAATTAGCATTAGTTACAGCAGGAATTAACGAATAACAAGACATTAAATCAGTGCATATGGCAACGGAAGTAGCACAAATCGATGTTCAGGTACAAGAAGATCATCACGATCATGATCATGAGCAATCATTCATTTCAAAATATATTTTCTCTACCGATCATAAGACGATTGCCAAGCAATTTCTTATAACGGGTATTTTCTGGGCAATTATCGGTGCAGCCATGTCCGCAATCTTCAGATTGCAGCTTGGTTTCCCTGAGGCTGACTTAGGTTGGTTAAAACCATTATTAGGTAGATGGATTACTGAGACCGGTCAACTAGATCAGGAGTTTTACTTAGCACTTGTAACAATGCACGGTACCATCATGGTATTCTTTGTGTTGACAGCAGGTCTTAGTGGTACATTCTCAAATTTCTTGATTCCATTACAAATTGGAGCAAGAGACATGGCTTCAGGCTTCATGAACATGCTTTCCTACTGGTTCTTCTTTGTATCAGGTGTGATTATGTTCATTTCGTTATTCCTGGAAACTGGTCCCGCTTCAGGTGGTTGGGTAGTTTATCCGCCACTCTCGGCTATACAGACTGCTATGCCTGGGTCAGGAATGGGTATGACATTGTGGTTAATAGCAATGGTATTCTTTATTGCCTCCTCTCTTTTAGGAGGGATTAATTATATTTCTACAGTTGTCAACCTTAGAACAAAAGGGATGACCTTCTCAAGGTTGCCACTGACGATTTGGGCATTCTTTTTAACTGCCGTGATTGGTGTTTTGGCGTTCCCAGTATTATTTGCTGCCGCTTTGCTACTCGTATTTGATAGAAGCTTTGGTACGTCATTTTATTTATCTGAAATATATATTCAAGGTGAGGCACTCTCCAATGTAGGAGGTAGCCCGATTCTTTATCAGCATTTATTTTGGTTCTTAGGACACCCTGAAGTATACATAGTACTGCTACCTGCCTTGGGTATTACATCTGAGGTAATTGCCACGAATTCGCGTAAACCAATCTTTGGTTATAAGGCGATGATCGTGTCGATGTTAGGTATTACTTTCCTTTCGTTTATCGTTTGGGCTCACCACATGTTTGTGTCAGGACTGAACCCTTTCTTAGGGTCAATCTTTATGTTCTTGACTTTGATTATTGCGGTGCCATCAGCAGTGAAAGTATTTAACTACCTCACCACACTGTGGAAAGGTAATATCATATTCACGCCAGCCATGTTGTTCTCAATTGGTTTGGTGTCGGTATTTATCTCTGGGGGTATCACGGGTATTTTCCTTGGTAACTCAGCCATTGATATTCAGTTGCACGATACGTATTTCGTGGTGGCTCACTTTCACCTAGTAATGGGTGCGGCTTCAGCATTCGGTCTTCTAGCAGGGGTTTACCATTGGTTCCCTAAGATGTTTGGCCGTATGATGGATGCGAAGTTGGGTTACATTCACTTTTGGTTAACGTTTATTGGTATCTATGCTGTGTTCTTCCCGATGCATTACATTGGTATCGCAGGTTTCCCAAGAAGATATTATTCATTCACCAACTTTGATGCATTTAGCGGTTTCACTGATTTGAACCAGTTCATCTCAATTGCTGCAATTGCAACATTCTTTGGCCAGTTCATCTTCTTATTTAACTTCTTCTACAGTATGTATAGAGGTAGAAAGGCTACTGCGAACCCATGGAATTCTAATACACTCGAGTGGACTACGCCAATTAATCCTGGTCATGGAAACTGGGAGGGAGAGATTCCTGAAGTGCATAGATGGCCTTACGATTACTCTAAGCCAGGCGCAGAGGATGATTTTATTCCTCAGACTGTTCCATTCTCTGAGACTATGGAATCTAATTTGCCGCATGAAAATGATATGATTGCATTGGAGAAAGAGCAGGCAGAAGAGATCGTAGTGGATGAGTCTGCCGGACACTAAGACAAGATTATTTAGGCGGTTTTCAGCCGTTACAGTGATAGCCGTTTACCTGTTAATAGCAATAGGCGGCATTGTAAGAAGTACTGGGTCAGGGATGGGTTGTCCTGACTGGCCTAAGTGTTTCGGTAGTTGGGTGCCCCCTACGAGTGTAGATGAGCTTCCAGCGGACTACAAAGAAGACTACGTTCAGCAACGCGTTGCTAAGAATGAAAAGTTCTCTAAGTACTTAACAGCATTTGGATTTGATGACTTGGCTTATCAAGTTGAAAATGATCCAAAGATTCTTGTAGAAGAAGATTTCAATGCAGTTAAGACTTGGGTAGAGTATATAAACCGCTTGATTGGTGCGGTTATCGGCCTGTTGATCTTTGGTACTTTTGTGCTGTCGATCAGATTTTGGAAGAAAGATAGACCCATCACCGTTCTTTCATTTGTTGCATTTGTATTGGTCGGTTTCCAAGGGTGGATTGGTTCTATTGTCGTAAGTACAAACTTATTGCAGTGGATGATCACAATTCATATGCTCTTGGCGATTGCCATAGTAGGCTTGTTGATCTATGTTTATTTTAGATCTAAACGAGATAGCCTAAAGCAGCTCAACGATACTCCGAGCAAACTGAAATGGATTGTGATAGCATGTCTATTACTTACAATAGTTCAGATTGTACTTGGAACTCAGGTGAGAGAAGGAGTTGATATGGTCGCAGAATTTGCTGCTAGATCGGAATGGATTTCAAATTTAGGTTTGACTTTCATAATTCATCGCTCTTATTCTTTATTGTTGTTAGCACTGCATGGTTATCTGTTTTACATACTACTGAATAGCGAAAGTTTGAAATCAATTACCAAATGGCTTCTAGTCATCGTGGTGATGGAAATCTTGAGTGGGGCGATTATGGCCTACTTTGGAGTGCCGGCTTTCATTCAACCAATACATTTGTTACTAGGAACACTAATAGTAGGAGTACAGTATTATCTGTTGCTTCTCATTAACCATAAACAGCGGAATATTGCTTGAACCATGATATCAGGTAATTCAGTAAATATTAAATTATCAACTCTTTTTGCTCAGAAAGCAAAGGCTTATGTTGAATTGACAAAACTGAGACTCTCTCTTGTAGTGTCTTTTTCATCTGCATTTGGTTATGTTTTAGCGATGAGAGGAAGTGTCGATTGGATGCAATTGACAATGCTTTTTATTGGTGGATTTCTAATCAGTGGTGCCTCATGTACCATCAATCAAGTATTAGAAGTTGAATACGACAAAGTGATGAAGCGTACGCAAGGTCGTCCACTTCCAACGAATAGATTAACTAACTCTGAAGCACTGTGGTTTGCAGGTATTGTAGCCATTATTGGCCTTTACATGCTATTAATATGGACGAACTGGCTCACAGTTGGTCTGGCTGCACTATCAATGATACTTTATAGCTTTGTATACACTCCATTGAAGAGAGTGGGTCCTGTTGCTGTATTTGTAGGAGCTTTACCTGGAGCATTGCCCCCACTTTTGGGATGGACAGCTGCCACAGGCGACATTACCCATGCTGCCATGATCATCTTTGGTATACAGTTTATTTGGCAATTCCCACATTTTTGGGCTATCGCTTGGGTGGCGGATGAAGATTATAAAAAAGCTGGTTTCAAGCTGCTACCAGTAAAAGGAGAGAAGGACCTTAAGACGGCTTTCCAAATAATGACATACACACTGTTCTTAATTCCTATGGGTTTGCTGCCTATGTATTTTGGATTAACAGGTATTAACTCTGCTGTGGTGGCAACGGTTTGTGGGGTATTGTTCTTGGCATCAACCATTAAGTTGATGAAAGATCAATCAAGGAAGTCTGCTTTGCGGATTATGTTCGGTTCGTTCTTATACTTGCCGATAGTTCAGATTGCGTACTTATTAGACATGGTGAATTGATGGTAGAGGATTATAAACTAGTAGACGTACCGGTAGAGCAACCGCTCTCGATGCATCCAAAGAAGTTTGCACTTTGGTTATTCATTGTGACGGTCGTCATGATATTTGCTGCATTCACAAGTGCGCATATCGTGCGTCAAGCCGATGGTGACTGGTTAATATATGATGTACCACCGATGCTTTGGATTACTTCTGGTATTATTTTAACCAGTAGTGTTTTTATGCAATGGGCTTATATAGCAGCTAAAAGAGATAAGTTAGAGCAAGTGAAGCTTGCTTTATCAATTACAACAATATTGGGGCTGGCATTTTTATACGGCCAGTTTCAGGCTTGGGGCCAATTAGTAGATGCAGGAGTGTTTTTTGTTGGTAACCCAGCAGGTAGCTTCATGTATGTATTTACAGGAATTCATGCCGCACACCTTATAAGTGGTGTGATTTATTTGTTATATATGCTATTTTCGTCCTTTAGATATAAGGTACATGCTAAGAACATGTTGAACATGGACATGTGTACAACATACTGGCATTTCCTTGGTGGACTCTGGATATATTTGTTCATATTTTTATTGCTGAATCATTAATTAAACTGTTTTATGGCAACTACTGCTACAGTAAATAAGAGAAGCTTATGGGGAGGCGGAATTGAGCCCTTCAAAGCCAGCTACGGAAAGCTGATGATGTGGTTTTTTCTACTATCGGATGCTTTTACTTTTTCTGGTCTGCTTATTACATATGCCTTTTTAAGGTGGAGTGCTCCTGCTTATACAGGCGATCCAGAAACTTTTACTTTTTCAACACAATACTGGCCAATACCTGAAAAGGTATATGAAGCTTTTCCAGGGCTGCATGGTGTAGAAGCTCCATTGTACTTCGTAGGTCTTATGACCTTTATTCTCATTTTGAGTTCTGTGACCATGGTATTAGCCGTAGAAGCTGGCCAAAGAATGGACAAGAAAGGTGTAGTCAAATGGATGTTATGGACAGTGATCGGTGGATTTGCATTCTTGGGCTGCCAAGCTTGGGAATGGTCACACTTTATCCATGGTACTGATATTGCCACTATTGGTGATGTCGTTAAGAATGGTATCTGGATGGATAATTATGAAATTATTGGAGCTAACCTTAGTTTCAACCAATATGGTCCTCCAACGTTTGCTGCGTTATTTTTCTTTATTACAGGTTTCCATGGTTTCCACGTATTCTCTGGAGTATTCATTAATGTTATCATCTTCTTCAACGCAGCCAATGGTATGTACGAACGAAGAGGCCATTATGAAATGGTAGAGAAAGTTGGTTTGTACTGGCACTTTGTAGACCTCGTATGGGTATTCGTATTTACATTCTTTTATCTGATTTGACCGACTTTTATCATGGAACAATTAACAAGTAACGTAGTAGTTCAACCAGTAGATAAAGCTAAAATCCGAGGAATTTGGAGAGTAGCTTTGATCTTAGCAATCGTAACAGCTATTGAATATGCTTTTGCTTTCGCTATGGATGCTGGAATGTTGAGAACAGTAATCTTTATTGGTCTTACTATAGTAAAAGCATGGTTTATCGTTAGTGAGTTTATGCACTTAGGCCATGAGGTAAAAGGATTGATCTATTCAATCATTCTTCCAATGATGTTTATCATATGGTTGATCGTAGCTTTGGTGAACCTTGAAGGCGGTGCTATCAAAGAAGCCAGAGGTGTTGTAGATGTAGATCAACCTGCGACTGAACATGCCGGAGGCGAAGAACACTAAATGAAAAGGATTAATTGATATCGAAATCGGGCTATTTTTAATGGCCTGATTTTTTTTGTTTTAGGATATGAATAAAAAAAGCATCTTACTCTTCTTGGTGATCGGATTACCTGTGGTCATATTTCTATTCTTAAAAGCTTTTGGGAATAACGAATTCACAATTCCTGTTTATTATGAACAAGGCTTAGGAGATTCCCTCAAAACACCCTGTCTCGATCGTTCCACGGAACAGTATATCGTAAAGAATCCAGCATTGCCCCTAGGAGCCCTAAAAGTGGTGCACTTTGAACGAATGGATGGCCCAGTACTCAAGACGCGCTTAGAGGAATTAGAAAGAGTGCAGGATGTGTTTTATGATGTTGATAACGTGCTCCTTCTCACCCAACTCAATGGCACGTCAATAATGAAGAAAGACATCAGCGACTATGATAAAAGGATTCAATTTCTAGACGAGTTCTGGAAAGTGAATGAACTGGACTCTGTTGCTTGGGCTGAGCTCAAATATTGTGATGTGGCCATGTTGCCTCTAGACAATCGAGTAGTATTGGTTGATGAAGAAAATAAGATAAGGGGATATTATAATATTTTAGAGAGAGAGGAAACAGATAGGTTGATTCTTGAGTTAAGAATACTAAATTCAAAAAGAAAATAGAATGTCGAAGCAGAAGATATCCATGTTTTGGATTAAACTCTTATCCATTGCAATACCAATCGCGGTTGCGGTGCTATTGGGACTTCCAACTAAACTAGATTTAGGGGATTGGGTATATACTTTACCTCATGTGATTGGTGTAATTAATACCTTAACAGCTATCTGCTTGGTTTTGGCGATAGTCGCCATTAAGCGGAAAAAGGTTGACCTCCACAAGAAATTCAATTCAGCGGCATTCGTGCTCGGAGCGATTTTTTTATTGTGTTACGTTACCTACCATGCAAGTGCTGAGTCAACTTCTTTTGGAGGAGATGACACGACTAAGTACATCTATTACTTCTTCTTGCTAACACATATTGTATTGTCGATTGGGGTAGTTCCGCTGGTGTTGCTAGCATTCTATTATGCGCTCAATGAGATGATTGATAAGCATAAGAAGATCGTGAAATTTACATTTCCGATTTGGTTATATGTCTCCGTTACTGGCGTGATTGTTTATTTAATGATTAGTCCTTATTACGTCCATTAGTGGGATATAAACGTATTGAAGCTTAACTTCACATTATGTTCAGACGATTGAGAACATGTTTCTTTCTAGTAATTGCCTTGATGTTCGTCAACGCAAGTGTATTCGCACAATGTGCCATGTGTCGTGGTGCAATGGAATCCACTGTAAGTGCTGGGGAGACTTCAATGGCCTCAAATCTAAACCTTGGTATTTTGTATTTATTTTTTGCACCGTATACATTGGTGTGTGTAATTGCTTATTTGTGGTACAGGTCAAGTAAAAAGAATGTCAAGAAAGCCAAAGGTATTAGCACTATTGCAGGGTAAATGCCCTCAGTGCCACCAAGGAAGTTTATTTACCCACGGTTCGCTTAACCTCAGAAAGTTTACGAAAGTTAATCAGTACTGCTCTCATTGTGGCGTTCGCTTCGAGAGAGAACCAAGCTTTTTTGACGGAGCTATGTATATCAGTTACGCCCTCTCAGTAGGCTTGTTTCTGGTAAGTGCTTATATTATTTATTCCTTTTTTCACCCGATCTCCGAAAATGTTTACCTGATAGCCATAGTTTCGGAAGTATTTTTGCTGTACCCTTTCATGTTCCGCTATTCACGCATCTTATACCTCTACCTATTTGGAGGACTTAAGTTTAAGCCTGAATTAGAGGGGAAAGAAAATAATTAGTAGATTCCGTTTCAACGGCATTAGGGTACGATATTTTGAGTAATCAGCAAGGTTTCTTCTGGACCAATAAGTTCCTAATTATCAGTATTGTACTGGTAATTATCACCCTGACTATTGATGAAGCTATATTCTCCGATCAGAGTAGGAGGGTTGACCCGCAGACAACCATCACGAAAAATCTTCATGCATCGCTTAATCAACTTGATAATCATGTTGAAAAGATCAGTGATATAGCCATTGTGGATCTGAATAGACTCTTCAATAGGTTTACTAATAATGAAGAACTGCCCTATTTCATTTATGAAAATGGTAATGTCATCTATTGGAGTACAAATAGGTTTGTCCCTAAGTTCGGGACGCTAGGGGGCACTTACATATACAAGTTCTTAGAACTAAAAAGTGGTCAATATATAGCAAGACGGAAGGTTATCAATAGTGCCCAGAATAGAGTAGTGGAGATTTATGCACTTCTTCCTTTATCGTCTAACGTAACGCTTAATGATTCTTTTATCGAATATGGCCTCAACGGAGAGGTGTTCGGACTGTCATCTTTTACCTTGTCTGGTGAAGAAAGTCAATCAGGAAAAAATATATATTCCCCACAAGGAAGCTTTCTCTTCTCTTTCGATGGCACGGAAAGAATGAAGATCGATTACCCTCGTTTTTCAACTTTAGTTTTTCTTTTATACCTGATTTCTATCGCTGCGTTTATTTGGTCTGGCTTCATTTATAGTCAAAGACTAGTAGCTGATAAAAAACCTTATTTTGGCGTGGCTGTTATCGTGTTTTTTATGCTGATTATTCGGCTCTCGATGCTTCGCTATCAGTATCCAGTGAGTATTATCGAATGGTCACTTTTTCAGCCCGATAATTTTGCGGCCAGTTGGTGGCAACCTTCCTTAGGTGACTTTGTCCTAAACCAAATAGCACTGCTTGTAGTCGTTGTTTACGGTTATAGGGTCTTTATGCAGCATAAGGTGAGAAAGCAAGTGACATCCATTAAAGGAGTGATACTTCCAATGGTGTTGTTGGTGGCAGCTCTATTTTATTTTATTACTGAAGTACAATCACTTCTGCTTAACTCTCAGTGGTCATTTGATGTGGCTAGAGACATCAGCTATACTCCGTTTAAGTTGCTTGCCTATTTGGCGCTGTTTATCATTGCCATCATGCTGTTCTTAATTGGGCAGTACCTAAGCCGAACTTTGCGAGGCATTCCACAACCGAAAGCTATCAACATGACACTTGGTGTCCTGCTTCTTTCTACCATTACTACTGGGCTTGTATTAGAAAATGACAATCTGATACTCGTTGGGTATCTAATGGCTTACTTAATAGTTGTCTACAACTTTAAGCTATCGGATCAATTAGAGAAGATCAATTATAATACCTTCTTGTACTTCTTTATTGCCGCGTTTTTGATGGCGAGTGTATCAACCTCAATTCTAACAAGGCATATTAAGCGAGAGAATTTACAAGACAAACGTGCCCTAGCTACTAGATTATTGACAGAAGAAGATGTTACCGCTGAATATTTCTTGTCTAGAGCACGAGAGAGTATTCAAGGGGATATAAGAATTCAAACGGGGATTACAAGTCCATTCGGTTCGAAGGAACAGATTAGACGAATCATTCAGCGGGTTTACTTAGGCGAATATTTCGATAAATACGAGATTGAAATACTGTTATTCAGTGGAGCAGGTAGGCCAATTAATAGCAATACTTCCGTTGACTATCAAGGGCTTAAAGACACCTATGCTAAAGAAGCCAATGCTACTGATTTTGAAGGCCTTTACTTTTACAGAGAAGATTATCCAATTCGATTGAATCAGTATTACTTATTCAATGAAATCAAGCGCTACGACACCACAATTGGCTATATACTCATCAGGCTTGACCGGAAGGAGCAATTGAACAATAGCATCTTACCAAGATTACTGCTAGATAATGGCTTTGAAGAGGGTGAATTACACTTTGACTATGGTGTTTTTAATAGCCGTGTGCTTGCAGCTTCTACAGGTGATTTTAACTACGGTAGAAATTTTAATGTTAGCGATCTCTCAGACTCGCTTCTATATCAAAAAGGTTTGAGCATTGCAGGCTACCATCACCTTGCCGTGATCGGAGGTGCTGAAAATCAAGTTTATGTTATCAGTAATAAACTTTATCCACCAAAATATCTTGTGACTAATTTTGCCATCTTCTTTCTTTTCATGGTGGCAGCCATTATTCTTATTTTCGGAGTAAGTGGTATGTTCTACAACTTGAGAAAGGCAAGCACTACACTTTCTGCTAAGATTCAGATCCTTTTGAATTTTGCCTTCTTTCTTCCTTTAATTATTGTGAGTATAGTGGTGTTGCGACTTGTAAATCGTACGGTGGAAGAGAAAATTGAGACGCAATATTTGTCTATTACCGAGAGTGCTGCTCAGAACTTAGCCAACCAGCTACAAGACTTTTTGGAAGGGCAAAGTGAGAATAATGAAGCGCTTGAGAACAGGATTACAGAGATCAGCCTCTATGCCCAAGCAGATATTAACCTTTTCAATAGAAATGGGAGACTCATTGCTACCAATCAACGGTTGATTTTTGAAAATGAAATTCTGGCTCCTTTTGCTAACCCAAGTGCTATGGCCAACATAGTTGAGGCAGGAAATAAGGAGCAGCTGAGTATTGAAAGAGTAGGAGAGCTTACCTATCGATCAACTTTTTATGGTATCAGATCAAATGAAGATAACCGGCTCTTGGGTATCCTGACAATGCCATTCTTTGATTCTGAAGAACAGCTCAAGGCAGAGCAGAGAGACATACTTTCAAATATCCTGAATGCCTTCACATTCATCTTTGTGATCTTTGTGGTGCTATCCTTTTTGGCATCCAGAATCCTGACCTATCCATTTAAATACCTTACGCAGAAAATTAAAGAAACAACCCTCTCAACACTCAATGAGCCCCTAGAATGGCAAGCAAATGATGAAATTGGCTTGATGGTTAGAGAGTACAATAAGATGCTTCTCAATCTTGAGAAGAGTAAAAAAGCGTTGGCATTGAGTGAGAAAGAGAGTGCTTGGCGCGAAATGGCGCAACAAGTTGCTCACGAGATTAAGAATCCGTTGACTCCAATGAAATTGAAGCTTCAGCACTTGAAAAGAATATTGAGTGAAGCGCCTGAGTTGGGAACAGATTTTAATCAGCCGATTGATAGCATACTGAATCAAGTAGAAACATTGAGTGATATCGCTACTTCTTTTTCTTCCTTCGCCAAAATGCCAATGCCAATTAGCGAAAGACTCAACTTGGTTGAAGAGCTCCGCAAATCGCTTAGGCTGTTTAAGGGAAATAGAGCTGAGATAAAGTCGAATATCCCAAAGCAGCCCGTATGGATAATGGCAGACACGAAATTACTGGGAAGGATTTTCAACAACTTGTTCTTAAATGCAGAGCAATCCTTAGTTGAAGACCAAAAAGGGGAGTTGTTAATCGAACTTGTAGTGACACACAATAAGGCGCGAATTACGTTTGCAGATAACGGGTATGGTATCCCAGATGACATCAAGGAAAAGATATTTATTCCTAAATTTAGTACTAAGGAAGAAGGTTCTGGTATTGGATTAGCCATAGCCAAACGTGGGGTAGAACATGCCGGTGGGAGTATTTGGTTTGACTCAACTCTTGGAAAGGGTACAACCTTCTACCTAGAGTTTCCACTAACCGATTAATTGTGCTTCGTGGATCACTTGTTTTCTTAGCTACATTATTACTCAGTGTTTCACTAAAGGCACAAACAGGCGAATTATGTAAATGGGTGACAGATTTTGACGAAGGTGTAACCCTTGACTCTTTAACAGTCTATCCTGAATCGATCAGAATATCTAAACCGCGATCTGATATAAAATTTACCTTCGATCTAAATTCAAATAGTATCCTTATCCCAAACCAATGAGCAGACTCTGTACTTGTTTGCTTTCGGACACTACCTTTTGACCTTCATACGCCAAAGACTAATAAAACACTCGATATATACGACTCAACCGCCTTATTCAAAGACGCTGTGTTTTATCAACAGGCACTTGCTTTACCTGTAAGGGAAGAAGTGATAACCACTGAAAACATCACCAAAACAGGAAGTATTACCAGAGGTGTTTCTTTTGGTAATCGCCAAGATGTCTTTGTCAATTCTACGTTGAACTTACAGATGGAGGGGCAGTTAACTGAGAGCGTCAATCTTAGAGCGGTCATTACTGACCGAAATGTTCCCTTTCAACCAGAAGGGAATGCGCAGCAACTTCAAGACTTTGATAACGTTTTTATCGAACTCTACAACGACAGGTTTACACTGAAGGCGGGAGATGTTGTTCTCAAAAACAAAGAGTCTAATTTTCTTAGGTATTACAAAAACGTGCAAGGTGCTCAGTTCAAAGTTGACTATAATTTAGCCAATGGCTTTAAGGCACAAACCTCATTAGCAGGTTCTGTAGCCAAGGGACGATTTGCCTCTACTAACATTAATCCGATAGAGGGAGTTCTAGGGCCATATAGAGTTAATGGACCTCAGAATCAAAGATTCTTAATCATTCTCGCAGGTTCTGAAAAAGTTTTTATTGATGGAGAACAGAAGACAAGGGGTTTTGAGAATGATTACATCATCGATTATAACTTAGGTGAGATTACATTCACCAATAAGGTTTTGATTACACAGTTTACTCGAATTAGGGTTGATTTCGAGTTTTCAGACCAGAACTATACACGCTCCATATTTCAAGCGAGCCACTATCAGCAAAATGAGAAATTAAATTTTTCACTGAACTACTACAGTGAAAAGGATAACCGTAATCAGCCTTTAACTTTTGAGTTGAGCGATGAGGAAAAACGTATTCTGGCAGATGCAGGTGATAACCTAGGCCAAGCATTTACCAGTAGAGTTGATAGCATAGGATATACGCCAGACTTAATTCTGTATAGAAGAACTACGGGTAAAGATGCTAATAACATAGACTTCGAAATCTTCCAATACTCAACGAATCCTGATAGTGCTTTTTTCGATGTTCAGTTTTCTGAAGTCGGTATTATGCAAGGGAATTATCGGTTATTGAGTACAACCTCAAATGGGCGGATTTATGAGTGGGTGCCTCCGTTGAATGGGGTTTCTCAGGGTAACTTTGAACCAATTTCTATTCTTAATGCCCCCAATCAAAAGTCAATGTTTACTGCAGGCGGGGGAGCGAAGATCAACAAGTATGATGCAGTAGAAGCTGAGATTGCAGTATCTCAAAATGATGTAAATCTCTTTTCAGAAGTTGATGCCGATGACGATAATGGTACCGCCTTCAAAATCATTCACAGCACTAACGATCGACCAGTAAGCTTCTTGTCAGAATATCAGTTTAATTCTGAACTCTCATTTGAATATAATAGCGAATCCTTCTCTTTCATTGATCGACTCCGCTATATCGAATTTGACTGAGATTGGAGTTACAACCCAAACGATTTCACTCAGAATTTCGCAGAGAACATCCTAAATGCTAATGTGAGTTTATCTAAGGATGCTTCCAATAAATTAGATTATCGATTAGTAAGACGGAAACGTGGTGATGCAGTAGATGGCTTTCAACACTACTTCAACCTGTCTAAAAGCCTTGGTAGACTCCAAACTAGATTCGATGCCTACTTAATGAAAAATGATCAGGTAGCCCTGAGTTCAGAATGGAATCGGTTTAAGTTTGATGTGGCCTATGGTAGCAAATGGTTTATACCTGGATACCGTTACCAACAAGATCGAAATGCCGTTAGGAGCCAATTCGATGATAGGGTAGTGAGTACAGCGATGAACTTTAGTGAACACACATTTTATTTAAAGAATGCCGATACGCTGAAGACCACCTACGGGATTGATTATCAATTAAGAGAAGATAGGCTGCCAATAAATGGAATGCTCTTAGATAACAATCAATCAGAGACATGGAATGCTTTTTTCCGAACAAACTTCGATGATAATAACAGACTCTCATTACTCTTTACCTATCGAAACCTTGAAAACCTCAATGAAAGTGGTATTGATAGAAATGATGAGACCATCATGGGTAGAGTTGATTGGGTAGGCTCCTTTTTTGATCGAATTGTTCGTTCTGAATTGAATTACAACCTGTCCAATAGCCGAGAATTGCGAAGGGAGTTTATTTTTATCCAAGTACCAACTGGCCAGGGTACGCACACTTGGAGAGACGATAACGGGGATGGTATACAAGACCTCAATGAGTTCTACTTAGCGATTAATCCAGATGAGAAAAACTACGCGAAGATCTTTGTGCCAACAGATACTTTTGAAGAAGCCTTTAATACAATCATATCATACCGTTTTAACCTGAACTTTCCGAGAGCATGGAACAATGAGGCTGGAATAAAAAAGGTTATTTCACACTTTTCAAATACCACGGCTTGGTCATTGAATTCGAAAATTACTGATGACGACCTAGGGAGTCGATTGTTACCGACAAATGTACCTGATTCTCTGGTGTTAGGATTAAATGAGAGTGTCAGGTCAACGCTGTTTTTCAATCGTTCTAATACTAAGTTCGGTGCGGATATCGGTATCGCTCAAATTCAAAATAAGCAATTGCTCTTGAATGGATTTGAACGAAGAGCCAACCGTGATATTAGAACACATTTCCGCTGGAACCTTAACCGATCGCTAAACCTAGATGTCAATTATATTGATGGAAATAGAAGTAACGCCTCAGATGTATTGGTACCAAGAAACTATCAAATTGAACAGACGACATTTCAACCTTCCTTATCTTGGCAACCCTTCAGAACAATCAGGATTACTGGTAAGCTTTCACAGAAGGATAAAAGGAATGTCCTCTTCGAAGGAGCTGGAGAAACTGCTACCCTTAGAGAGCTAGAGTTAAGTATGCGTTATGCAAAGGCAGCCAAGACTACCTTAAGTAGTGGGTTTCGATTTATCAATATAGACTTTCAGGGCACTGAGAATACGCCTACGGGCTACGAGTTATTGGAAGCATTAAGGCCAGGGCAGAACTTAACCTGGAATATCAATTGGCAACAAAAATTGGGTAAGGGACTTCAGCTGGTACTACGTTACGATGGCCGAAAATCAGCTGATAGCAGGGCTGTCCATTTAGGCAGGGTTCAAGTCAGTGCGCTCTTCTAAATAATTGATTAAGGACTATCCTAACTCCTTGATCTTCCGCATCATCTTATTGGCAAAAACGAAGTTGTCGAGTTCTTGAACACCGGAATGAATAATATCATTACTGGATCCTTCCCAGAGTTTGCGGCTATTAGAAATAAACAGGATATACTCCCCAATCTCCATTACGGAGTTCATATCATGGGTTACAATCACTGTCGTAATTTGATACTCATCCGTTATTTCTTGAAGCAGTTGATCAATTTGAATCGAGGTCTGCGGATCAAGACCTGAGTTAGGTTCGTCACAGAAAAGATATTTTGAGTTGTTGACAATGGCTCTGGCAATACCAACACGTTTTTGCATACCTCCACTTATTTCGGAAGGCATCCTCTTGTTTGTGTTTTCAAGCTTTACTCGCTTTAGAATGAAGTTGACCCGATCCAACTTTTCATCTTCAGGCATGTCCGTAAGTATATCAAGGGGGAACTTTACGTTTTGCTCTACATTCTTCGAATCAAATAGGGCACCACCCTGAAACAACATGCCAATTTCTCTTCGGATATCTGTTTTTGTATCACGGTTGGCACCAATAAAATTGCGACCATTATAGAGTACCTCCCCATTGTCAGGAGTAAGCAGACCAACAATGTTCTTAAGCATTACACTCTTACCCGATCCGCTGGCACCAATAATTAAATTTGTTTTACCTTTTTCAAAAACACAATTGATGTCTTCGATCACTATTTTGCCGTCAAAGGACTTGGTAAGGTTTTTAACTTCTATCATCAGACAAGTAGTAATTGTGCTAAAACAAAATCACTTAGTAATATCGCGATACAGCTAACCGTCACAGCCCTAGTACTAGACTGACCAACCTCTAAGGCACCGCCTTTGGTATAGTAGCCCATGAATGCTGAAATTGATGCTACTAAAAACCCAAATACGACTGACTTGATGAGTGCGAAGTAAACGCTGAATTCATTGAACTCTAGTTTCAACCCTGACAAATAGTCAGCAGGGGCAAGCACACCACCATATTTCGCTGCTAAAAACCCTCCACCAATGGCTAGGCTACCTGCTAGGATCACAAGGAATGGATACATGAGTAGGGTAGCAATGATCTTAGGTAACACCAGGTATGAAGCCGAATTGATGCCCATTACTTCTAAGGCATCTATTTGTTCGGTAATCCTCATTGTTCCAAGATTACCGGCAATACTAGAACCTACCTTACCAGCGAAAATAATTCCTGTGATGGTAGGAGCGAGCTCCAAAATGGTCAAATCTCTTACCACAAGTCCGATGACATTGTCAGGGATCAAAGGATTAACCAAGTTATAGGCCGTTTGAAGCGTAGAAACAGCGCCCATAAACACTGATACAATGGAAACTAAAATGATGCTATTGATCCCGATTAAGACACATTCGTCTAGCACTAGCTTGGTATAAGTCCTGAAAGACTCAGGGTTCTTAAAAAGTGTACCAAGAAATAAAATGTATTGTCCGAGTTTCCGCATTAACCTTATTTATTCCTATTGGAATCAATTATTGGTAAAATAGCAAAAACTTGCCTTAAGCTCGTCCAGAAATCAACAAAAAAGGATCTCTCTTGTTACCCATCTATTCTTACGCGTGTTTTAAATAGAACAGATTAACTTTGAGTATTAAACGATAGATATGAAAAAACTGGCTGTAATTAGTAGTGGAACAAAAGGGATTGGAAGAGCTACGGTGGAGAAGTTTCACAAAGAAGGCTTTGATGTGGCTACATGTTCCAGAAATATGAAAGACCTTTTAGCCCTTAAGAAGGAACTAGAAGGAAAGAATGGCGTAGGATCTATTTATGTAAAGGTTGCTGATATGTCTGATTCAAAACAGTTAACAGATTTCGCTGACTTTGTCAAAGACCTCAACCAACCTGTTGATGTATTGGTGAATAATACTGGCGTGTTTCTTCCGGGAGCTGTACATGAGGAAGAGGAAGGCAGCTTGGAGAAGATGATCGAAACGAATCTATATAGTGCTTACTACCTGACCCGGGCATTTATCAATGACATGAAAGAGAGAAGAGAGGGCCATGTTTTTACCACAGGTTCTATTGCTGGAATTCAAGCCTATGCGAATGGAGGTAGCTACTCTATCTCAAAGTTTGCTTTGCATGGCTTTACTAAGGCATTACGTGCTGAAATGATGGACTTTGGTGTTAGAGTTACCTCATTACTGGCTGGCGCTACCTATACCGCAAGTTGGGAAGGTGTGGAATTGCCAGAAGATCGATTTATGAAAGCTTCGGACATAGCAGATGCGATTTATTCAGCGAATGCCTTGTCGAAGCATACAGTAGTTGAAGAAATATTACTTAGACCTCAGCTGGGGGATATTTAAATGGCCTCTGATAAGAAAAAGGAAAAGAATTTCTGGCACTCATTTCATGGGTATAAAAGCCCTAGTGAGGTGCCAAATGCTGTAAAGCGACTTAACTATAAAGACGAAGATATCTATGATATGCATCTTGCATGGATTGTCGAGAGAATTGAGTCTATTGAGATTTTAGACTTAGATAATACATTTATTACAGCTGAAGGGCTACTGGAGTTGTTAAAGCTGAAAGAACTAAAAGAACTCTCGCTAAAAGGGTTGTCAAATATTGGTAACGAAGCTATTGCTAACCTTGCTATTATCCCTTCGCTCTCATTTCTTCACTTGGGTGGAACATCTGTGACACTTGAAGGTTTAAAGGGATTGAAGGAGTCTGAACACCTAAGAGAATTGATTCTTTCAAGTACGACATGGACCGATGAACAAGTAGAAGAACTTGAATTAGCACTGCCTAATGTTGAGGTTTTCGTCAATCGAAATTAGAATTGTCTTTCATTATTCTATTTTGAGCCAACAAATCCCCTCATTTCAAGTTAACTTTGAAGCAATTAGGAACACATGAATTCTAACTTAGCCTCAGTCAAAAAATATTGTAACAGCCTTGTTGAATACAGCCGTAGAAAGACAATCCCTGTCCAAGTCGGAGATGTAATCATTGGCGGAGACAATCCAATTGTCGTTCAGTCAATGACTACCATAGACACTATGGATACAATGGGTTCTGTTGAGCAGACATTGAGAATGGTTGAGGCGGGTTGTGAATTGGTTCGTATTACTGCACCTAGTCTTAAGGAAGCTGAAAATCTGAGAAATATCAAAGCTGAATTAAGAAAACGAGGATGCAATGTTCCACTCGTAGCCGATATCCACTTTACGCCTAATGCAGCAGAATTAGCCGCACAAATTGTCGAGAAAGTTAGGGTTAATCCAGGCAACTACGCGGATAAAAAGAAATTTGAGAACATTGAGTATACAGATGAAACTTATGAGGCTGAATTGCATCGAATCCGAAAAAGATTTACGCCTCTAGTTGAATTATGCAAGACCCATGGAACGGCTATGCGGATAGGAACCAACCATGGTTCACTCTCCGATAGAATCATGAGTCGCTATGGCGATACGGCTTTAGGTATGGTTGAGTCAGCCTTAGAGTTTCTAAGAATTTGCGAAGACTTAGACTACTACCAGATCGTGATCTCCATGAAGTCGAGTAACGCCCAAGTTATGGTAGAGGCATATCGACTGTTAGTGCAAAAACTTGAAGAGGAAGGCCTGAAGCCATATCCATTGCACTTAGGTGTGACTGAAGCGGGAGAAGCGGAAGATGGTAGAATTAAATCAGCAGTCGGGATTGGTACGCTGTTAGAAGATGGATTGGGCGATACAGTAAGGGTATCTTTGACTGAAGAGCCTGAACTTGAAGCGCCTGTCGCACAAAAACTTGTAGATCGCTATAATGATAGAGCAGGGCATGCTGTGATTGCGGCAATCGATGAAAGTCCTATTGACCCTTATGCTTATCATAAAAGGGGGACAAGAGAAATTATTAACATTGGCGCTACAAATGTGCCACGAGTAATTGCTGATTTTAGTCAATTGGCAGAAGTCACCATTAAAGATTTAAAAGCGATTGGTCATTTCTATTTGCCAGAACCGGACAAATGGACAATGAATGATCAAGGAGCTGACTATGTCTACTCTGGTGGCAAGGCCATCTCATATATGCTACCAAACGGTATCAGAGAAATCATAGATTACCCGGTTTGGAAACAGTTAGAAGACAAGAAAAACAGACACCCACTTTATACGCTTGAGCAAATTAAGGAAGCAGCTACTGCTGATGATTTACTCAACTTTATTAGAATTGACGCAGACAAGTTAGATGGCGAGACAATGTCGATTCTTGAAGCGGATAATCTTGTTGTACTATTGAGCACAAGCAATGCACATGCAATGCCTGCTTTGAGAAGGTTCTTTTTTGAGTTAGAGAAACGAAATCTTCGGGTTCCCGTAATCATCGAAAGAGGTTATAACATTACGGATGAAGAGAATTTCTTAATTGAGGCTTCCACCGATATTGGAGGCCTTCTGGTTGATGGTTTTGGAGATGGGGTGATGCTAAGCGCATCGACTAATGATGGTTTAGAATTGTTAAAGCTAAAGAATCAAACCGCATTTGGTATTCTTCAGGCAGGAAGAACCAGAATGACTAAGACGGAATATATTTCATGTCCGAGTTGTGGTAGAACCTTATTTGATCTACAGGAGACAACTGCTAAAATCAGAAAACGTACTGATCACCTGAAGGGTGTAAAGATCGGTATCATGGGCTGTATTGTAAATGGACCTGGTGAAATGGCCGATGCAGACTTCGGTTATGTGGGTTCTGGAAAAGGAAAGATTACTCTTTATAAGGGACAAGAAGTAGTGAAAAGAGGTGTGCCATCAGAGCAAGCTGTTGATGAATTGATAGAAATAATTCGCAATGACGGAAAATGGATGGAGCCGCAAACAATAGGAGGATAAACAGATGTCAGAAGAGAAGAAAAATACTGAAGAAAACGAGAGAGTGAAGTTGACAACTAAGGAAGTGTTCGACTTTGGTCCTTTATTGGGTTATTTCTTTCGTAAGAAGGATCCCAATAGACCAACAAACTTCAATTTGAGAATGATGCATGGGGTGAATAAGATTTCCATCCTTATGTTTCTAGTTGCCTTGACAGTGATTATTGCGAGAGCTATCTCCCGCAGTATGTAATCTGCCAAACCATTTTTTAAGCTTATGTATATTGATGAATTCAGAGACTATTGTCTCGTAAAACCGGGTGTTACGGAAGAGACACCATTTGGTCCTGATACCTTGGTTATGAAGGTGATGAATAAGGTATTTGCCCTAACAGGGATTGTAGAATATGAATTCATTAACCTCAAATGTGATCCAGAAAGGGCTGCAGAACTTCGTGAACAATATGAAGGTATTCGGCCGGGATGGCATATGAATAAAACCCATTGGAACTCAGTGTTTGTAGACGGCTCTGTTCCAGAAAACCTAATGTGCGAGTTGATTGATCATTCTTACGAGCTTATTGTCGACAGCTTGCCCAAAAAACTCAAAGAAGAGTTGAAGGGAATGATGAATTAGAAATATTTAATGAAGAATGACTATTACTGATTGACAGATAGTTAACATTTTGAGGAGAAAAATAAACTTCACCCAATCACCCAATCACCCAATCACCCAATCATCCATTCACCCAATCTAAGTCTGCCAGTAGAGCGTTTGAGCCTCTATAGGGTTTTCGAAAGGAATCTTTTCTTCTTGACACTTCTCATAACGTGAGCGAATTGCGTTATACCATTTGGCTTGCATATCAGGATCTCCCATCAGCATAAGCGGAGGGTTATTGTTAAGACCTTCTTTCAGCTTCTTAAAAACATCCACATCCTGTTGAAGAAAAGTATCAGCAAACCTGTAGAAGATCGGCCTGAATACCTTGAACCAACTAATATCTGTATAGATGAATTGTGTCAACTCAGTCTCCGTCTCATTGACAGGAGTAAGTGTAGTCATAATTAAAATGACCTTGTCTCCAACAGTAATATGCTCAATGCGAATACCTGGTAACTGAAAGCTGATCTCAGTCGTTTGCTCTTTCTTAAGGATCTTATAGGCAGCTGAGTTTTTCGAAGGCGTATGTCTTACCATTTTGAACCCAAGATGGCTAGGCGCAAATTTCTTCTCTTTCAGTTTTAGGTTATCACTCTTTCTGAAAAACCATGACTGATGTACGAAAGGCACGTGGGCCGGATCGATTAACCCAATTACTGAGTGGTCTAGGCTACAATCCATCGGCTTAGCAGTAACCAGGTCGAAAGATTTGTCTTTGTCCAAAGGAAAGTGAGGAAATAGGCTTTCATCAATATCCTCAGGCTTCCGCATGTCGCTAGGCATATAGATCAATACAAGCCCGTGTACCTCTCGCACTGGATAATAGGGCGCTCTAACCTTGGTTATATCAAGCTTTGAATTAGGAGGAAGTGTAGGGATTTTAGTACAAGTCCCATCTGTTTTGAAACGCCATCCGTGATAGCAACATTGAATTTCGCAACCGTCAAATTTTCCGTAGGTCAAAGGGATACCTCGGTGAGGACATTGATTTTTTAAAGCGAATGGCTTACCATCTTTATCCCTACCCAAGAGGATTTTCTCACTGTCAATTTCCTTCTCAATGGTTTTTCCCTCTTTAAGGACGCTCCCATGACAGGCAACATACCAGATGTTTCTCAGATTATTCGACTTGCTTGCTTTCATCCTTTTACAAACATAATGAATATGAGCAAGCCCCGCATATTTTTTAAAGTGGTAGTCAGTCCTTGAGAATTGGTGCTAACACTTCTAGTTTTCCATCAATCTCTGGTAGTGAGTTAATTCCCAAGATTTTAGCGATCAATGGATAGATATGGATATTACGAAACTTACCGATTTTCATCCCTGACTTGAAGCTCGGGCCTGATGCGTAGAAAATCGCACCCATATCCTCTGTCTCATCTGGGTCAAACCCATGCTCTCCATGAAATTCGTTATTGGCAATAATATCCACTTTTCTACCAGATGAGGTTAGGTAATGTTCGGGATTGATTTTTATGAATAGATCACCCACTCGCTTATTAGTCCCATAGTGCCAGTTTTTTGGCATTTCACTCTTGAAAAATACTTCAAACTTAGCATTGTCGGGTCTAGCGCGTAATGCAGTGGCTATTTCATTAAGGTAGGATTTGTCTTGAGCATAGAAGTGGCCATGCGCCCCGTTGCCAACAAATCGAAATTTATCTCGATCAAAGTCTTTCAGCAAATCTGAGACTGTCAGATAAGCCTCGTCTCTTGGTGCAATTTCATGCATTCCATGGTCAGAGGTAATGATAATGTTCACTGGTAAATCGACTGTTTTAAGCTTTTCTACCAACAAGCCAATCAATCGGTCTGCTTCTAATACTGTTTGCTTTGTAGCCTCAGCATTAGGGCCTGTAGCATGGCCCTGACTATCTACCAATGAAAAGTATAGTGTCATAAAGTTCGGTCGCTCTGATGCTGGAAGATTTAGCCAATCAATAGCAGCATTAATTCTGGCTTCATTTGGTACCGCACCATCATAAATATGATAGTAATCCGGAAAGCTACCAGTAACCGGAGCTTCAGATCCAACCCAGAAGTAAGAAGCCGATTTCATTCCTTTTTGTTGGACGAGCTGCCAAAGTGGTGTGCCACCATAGAAGGCAGGATTCTCAACAACCGATCGGTTTCGAGTACTGTATTGTAAGTCTAATTCAGGATCATAGAAGCTATTATCAACTAAACCATGATGATCGGGGTAAAGCCCAGTGACAATCGTATAGTGATTTGGAAAAGTCTTACTAGGGTAGGAAGGAAGCATTGCTTTCGCACTCACTCCTTGGCTAATAAGTTTTTGTAGGTGTGGTGTATCGAATTTTTCGACATAGTCATGCCTAAACCCATCTAGTGATATGAGTATTACATAGGGGGCTGGTTCTTTTTGTTGTCCATGAGCTACAACAGTAAAGCCGATTATGGTTATTAAAAAGTATAAACTAAGTCGTTTTTTGAACATTGGATTTTTCTAATGTAAGGGTAGCGTCAGAGACTATTGCTTCAATAAATATAGGGGTTGTCGACCTAGTTTAGTTTAAATAATCTAGGTCAAAGTCAAGGGTGAGCGCCAATTGATTCATCATGGTTTTTGCTAATCCTTTGGTACGACTCATCTCATATTTATAGAAGAATTTCATCGTGTGGATTTTTCCTTCCATGGCTACTTTCTGATTACTATCAGCTTTCATTACTTCTTGAGCTGTGTTAGCGATCTTTAGCCACTGCCAACCGATGACCACTGTTCCGAATAAGTCCATGAAAATAGTCGCGTCTGACAGATACCGCTCATAATCTCCTTTTTGGGCAATTGGGGCTAGTTCGGTCAATACTTGCTGAATCATTTTTAAATTCTGTCCTAACTCACTGGCATAAACAGAGAAGTCTGGGTTTTGAGAAGCCTCCTGAATGGTTTCAGTGATTTCTTCCGCAAACCACTGAAGCACTTTCCCATTCTTTAAGTTTACTTTTCTACTTAGCAGATCGAGTGATTGTATACCTGTGGTCCCCTCATAAATGGATATGATTCTAATGTCTCTATAATACTGTTGAAGAATGAAGTCTTGGCAAAAGCCATATCCACCAAGCACCTGCAAGCCTTGGCTAACCGACTCGATACCTTTTTCGGCTGGGTAGGTCTTTACAATCGGTGTTAGCAATTCAAGGAGTAAATGATACCGCTCTTTTTCTTCTCCTTCTGCTAGTTCTTCCTTGTCTAAATAGTGAGAAGCCTGTAAAACCAAACTCAGCGAACCTTCAACAATGGCTTTCTGATGTAATAGCATTCTTTTTACATCAGGATGATTGATGATAAGGGTTTGTTCTTGATGTAAATCTTTATCTCCAGTGGATGTGAGCTGTCTTCCCTGAGGTCTTTCTTTGGCATATTGTAGCGAGGCATAATAAGCTGCCGAGGCAATACCAGCGCCCATTCTACCCGTAGCGATCCGTGCTTCATTCATCAACTGAAACATGTAGGTTAGTCCGCGGTTTTCTTCACCAACCAACCAAGCCTCTGAGTTTTCAAACACTAAATGGGAGGTGCAATAACCTCTCTGACCTAGTTTCTCGAATTCTCCAGCTGTAATAACATGATTGTCTTCAAACTCACCAGCTTCATTCACCTTAAACTTCGGCACTACAAATAACGATACTCCTTTTGTTCCTTCTGGTGCACCAACGACTCGTCCAAGAAGTAAATGCACGATGTTATCAGCAAACTGATGATCTCCCGAAGAGATAAATATCTTTTGGCCATTGATTAGATAACTGCCATTTTTGGTTGGGGTCGCACTTGTAGTGATGTCTGAAAGAGAACTACCTGCTTGTGGTTCGGTCAAGCACATTGATCCAGTCCATTCTAAGCTGAGCATTTTGTCTAAAAACTCATCCTTTAAAGCCTGATTTCCGAAAGTCGCAATAAGATTGGCAGCACCCGTTGTTAAGCCTAAGTAGCCTGTCACATGATTATTAGCAGCTTCCATGATATAATAAGCCGCATGAAACAGTGTGTTTGGCATTTGTAAGCCACCATCTTCTTCGTTGAATATAGAAGCGATTAGACCTAAATCTCTTGCTTGCTCGAAAATACGTTTGAATTGGGGGTGAATGGTGATTTTTCCATCCTTGAAGACTGAAGGATTTTCATCCATGTCTTTAATGAAAGGGAAGAGCTCCGTATCACTTAATGATTCGATAGAGTCAAGAAACATGTCCACCGATGCAGGGTCGTATGCTTCAAACCTACCCTTTCCCAATACACTATCCGTATGGTGAACTTTGTGAATTAAGAATTTGAGGGTATCGAGATTGGTATATTGACTTTTCATGCTTGGTATTTATAGTAGTGGTGCCATTAGTCTACAAATGGATTCTTTTAGTTTTTCTTTGAGTCCGCGTTTTCGCCAGTTCTCGAGTGTGATTTTGATGCTTACTAATTTATCTTCTTCAAACTGATCTAGCAAGGTTTCTACCAGATCGCTGTCATATAGATAGGTGTTCACCTCGTGATTAAGGTCAAAACTTCTATAATCCATATTCGCAGTGCCGATAGAGGCAAAGGATTCATCGATCATAATCACTTTTGAATGTAAAAAACCTTTCTTGTAGAAATAAACATTGACACCTGCTTCTAGTAATTTCTCTATAAAAGAAAAGGAAGCTGACTTGACTATCCAAGAGTCTGACTCATAAGGAATCATTAACTCGACCTTGATATCGCTTTTTGATACCGTAATAATGGCATCTAAAATACTCTCGGTGGGGATAAAGTAAGGTGTGGCAATTTTGACCGAACTCCTAGCCGAAGTAATCGCAATTAAAAAAGAGTCCATAATGCTGGCCAGTTCCCAGTCGGGGCCGCTCGCATTGATCTGTACATAATGGTCACCAACATGCGCTGATTTTGGAAAGTATTTTTGGTGTGTCTCAAGTTCGTGTTGTACCACAAATTGCCAGTTCAAAAAGAAAAGGAACTGTAGTGTCTTAACCGCATCTCCTTCAATTTTGAGATGGGTATCGCGCCAGTAAGTTGGATGACTTCCGTTGTTAACATATCGGTCACTTATATTGATGCCGCCAGTGAAGCCAATTTTACCATCAATGATAACAATTTTTCTGTGGTCTCGATAATTAATTTTACTAGTGAAAGATGGGAAAAGCACAGGTATAAATTCAGCCAGTTGTACACCACTACTTTTCATTTTTTTGAAGAAGCCTTTTTTCAAGGCCAGTGAACCTACTCCATCTAAAAGCATCCTAACTTCAATACCCTGTGATGCTTTTTCTATTAACAAGTCCGCCAGTGGGCCACCTATGGTATCATTTTCAAAAATGTAATACTCTATATGAATGTGGTCTTCAGCCTTTGCAATAGCGTCCATTAAAGCAGGGAACTTACTCTCACCGTTTCGAAGTATTGTTACTTTATTATTTGGCGTTAATGGAGAGAGGTCGTTTTTCAAAAAACGGATGAGCTTCTCGAACTGTCTATAAGGCTTAATTACTTTGACATCAACCTTGGTTTTTGCATCTAAGTGCTCTTTGGCGTAGATCGGTCCAAAAGCTTGGTTGATTAGGCCTCGCTTGGCAAAGATTTTCCGCTTTAACTGGTGTTGTCCGAAGAAGAAGTAAATCAATACCCCAATAACGGGCAGCAGTAAAAGTAAGAGCAGGTAGGAGTGAGTTTTTAGTGGGTTCCTATTCTCTAGTAACAGATTGATCACCACAAAGAATATGATGAAGTAATACAATGGGAGAATGTAAGGCGAAATGATGTGCCAAAACTCAAGCATACCTAAAGATAGACTACTTCAGCATAGATTTAATAAATGCTGCTCCGAAATCTAAAATTGGTGTGGAGGACATGATCTTAAGTTCCTCCGCCAGAGAGGTTTCCTCATCTAAAAACTTGAAAAATGCTTTTGCACCATTTTTTTTGAACATGGGAGTAAAGACTTCATCACCAGTAAATTTCTTAGAAGCTAAGACATTCAAGAGTGTAGCATCGTACTTCTTGTATTTTGATTTTTGAAAAGGAAGGTTCTTAAGAGGATCTAAGCCTTTTGCTAAGTTCTCAACCATTTTGATGATGATTTTTTGTCCACGTAAAAAAGTATAACCCGTGGAGGGCTTGGCAAAACCGCCATTAATCCCAATTCTGATTACGTGATCACTAGCTCGCATTTCAAAAGCGTGATCTGTCATAGGTATGATTCCATACTCTTCTTCAATAACCTTGTATTCACTTATACCAAGGCTTTTGATATAGGCCTCAAGGCGAACCTTATAGGCTTCCTTTTCTAGTAATGTCTTATTAAAAAGAGTGTATTCCACAAGTGCCTTTCTTTTGTCAAGGGGCAAGACATATCCGAAACGGCAGTCACCTTCCTGATCAATACTAAAATCCATATAGGTTAATTCTTCTGGATTGAAATGATCTTGCGCTGTTTCTATCACATAGCCCTGAAAATGTTGTAGTAGTGTAGTGGCTTTGCTATTGGATAGATCTTGATAGTCAAAAGTACTATCGAAGACGAGTTCTCCTTGATAAGAACCGTTTTCGGTAACTACAGTGCCATTTGGTGCAATCTCTTGGATGTCTTCCTGAAGCCAAGTGATGTATTCATCCTCTTTCAAAGATTTTTTTACAAAATCGTAAAAGTCAATACCTCTGATGAGTTTGTATGTATAAGGCGCAATGTTATATGTCTCTTTGAAATTAGTGCCCGCATAGGTCGCATTGGGCCAAGATTTAAAAATTAGGTGCTCGAAAAGGTTATCGCTTTTTTCCCAGAAGCACCATGTTCTATCGTTTTTTGACTTATCTTCCCTATCGATTATCAGGATAGATTTCTTTAAACCCTGTTTGATCCTCGACACATACGCCAGGGTAAGCCCAGCCGCACCCGCACCGGCAATTATATAATCGTATTGCTTCATCTGTTTTCAAACTTACAATGATTGTGCATCATTTAAGGGATGTTCTTATGATTAACTGCTGGGTTAGTTTTATGTTAAAAAATTCTTCAAAGTGTTTTTCGTTAATCGCTTTGAAACTTAGTATTATTGTGCCCCTTCTGGGGAATCGAATGAACAAAACAATCATCATAAGTCTTCTGGCCATTGGCCTACTGTCTTCGTGTGCAGTACAAACGGTATGTCCCGCATATCGATCAGCCTTTGTGTTGGACCAAGATGAGCAAGATGACATTTACTCCTTGTTTACCGAAGTGGAAGGGGATATAGTCCCCAAAAGACCTGTTGGCTTTCGTTATAAAGCTGAGCCTTCGGATACTCTGATGGAGAAATTTACGAAGGGGACTTCGGGAAGAGGCTTCAGAGTGCAAGGCGGCCGAATTCACGCACAAGAGAAAGCGGGGTTTACTTATGACAATAGAAAGAATGAGAAGCTCTGGGCGAAAGTATTTCAAGGCCGAGAAAAGCCTGTACTAGAAAATCCATATTTATTTGACAGGATCACCAAAAAAAGACCATTCTACAAATTGGATGGACTTGAAAATAAGCTCATCCATTTCAATGCGACAGCGTATCAGGCATTGCTAAAGGAGACTCTCAATCGATTTGATACAACCAAACATACCAGGTTAATGGAGGCAATGGCGTCTTACCCGACTGCAATTCAAGTACAATATGCACCTTTACTTAGAGGAGGCTTTAACGTAGAGCAAGAAGCCTACAACAAGCGATTTCAAGAATACTTCCTTACCATAGAAGAAGCCGTGGTTGTAGACCCACTTGATACGATGGGATTGATGAATTTTCAATATGACACCTTGTCTGCCGATAGTACAGCAGAGAAAAAGGGTCTTTTTGGTCTATTCAAAAAGAAAAATAAGGTACCTAAGTCTAAAAAGGAGAAGAAGAAAAAGTCTAAAGAAGAGAATGAAGCCGGAGTTTTAGAGGAGGAAATAGGATAATCTTATTTATTCCATCATAGCTCAATTGTCTTTTTCAAATCAATTAAACCACCAAATTCACGATCTTTTTAGGGACGACAATCACCTTTTTTGGTGCCTTTCCTTCTAGCCATTTTTGAACTTTTTCATCGGCTAATGCAGCGGCCTCAATTTCTTCTTTACTAAGGTCTGCGGCTAGTTTTATTTTAGCACGCATCTTACCATTGACCATCACAGGGTACTCGATAGAGTCTTCTACCAAGTACGCGGCATTGAATTCAGGGTAAGCCGCATGGATAACACTTTCCTTGTGACCAAGTAATGACCAAAGCTCTTCTGCAATGTGAGGTGCGTAAGGCGAGATGATCACTGTTAAACCCTCCAAAATGCTTCGGTTGTTGCAATTCATAGCTGAAAGCTCATTCACACAGATCATAAACGTACTCACTGAAGTATTGAAAGAATAGCGGTCAATATCATCTTGTGCTTTCTTAATCGCTTTGTGTAGCGACTTCAACGCATCTTTTGACGGTTCGGCATCTGAAAGGTTCAAGTTGCCTTGCTCATCGTGGAAGAGTCTCCAAAGCTTTCTCAAGAACTTATTTACACCATCAATACCATTCGTGTTCCAAGGTTTGAATTGCTCCAAAGGACCTAAAAACATTTCGTAAAGTCTTAAGGTGTCTGCACCGTAGCGTTCAATGATCTCATCAGGGTTGACGACATTGTATTTAGACTTGGACATCTTTTCGACTTCCCAGCCGCAAACGTACTTGCCATCTTCAAGGATAAACTCGGCATCAACTAAGTCAGGTCTCCATTTCTTGAAGCCTTCGGTATCCAAAACATCGTTTCGGCATAGGCTTACGTCTACGTGGATGGTAGTTGTCTCGTACTGATCTTTTAAACCCAAAGAGACAAACTTGTTTTCTCCTTTGATTCTATAAACAAAATTCGATCTTCCTTGGATCATTCCTTGGTTGATCAACTTCTTGAATGGCTCTTCTTGGTTTACAAAACCTAAGTCAAACAAAATCTTATTCCAGAAACGAGAGTAGAGTAGGTGGCCTGTAGCGTGCTCGGACCCACCGATGTATAAGTCTACATTTCCCCAATACTCTTGAATGTCTTTGTCGATAAATGCCTCATTGTTGTGGGCATCCATATAGCGGTACCAATACCAGCTAGATCCTGCCCAGCCAGGCATAGTACTCATTTCCAAAGGATAGGAATTATCATCTCCTGATGGTGAGTATTTAAAGTTTTCTGCTCTACCCAATGGCGGATCACCATCTTCGGTAGGTAAGTACTTGTCAATTTCAGGAAGAATAATTGGAAGGTCTTTTTCAGCCACTAAATAGGGCGTATCATCTTTGAAGTAGACAGGCACCGGCTCTCCCCAATAACGCTGTCTTGCGAAGATGGCATCTCTGATACGGTAGTTGATCTTTCCTTTACCAACACCTTTTTCTTCTGCAAACTCGATCGCTTTGGCAATGGCATCTTTACACGAAAGTCCGTCCAAGAAGCCAGAATTTATCATTACACCATCCTTAGTCGAATCAGCTTTTTCACTGATGTCAGCACCATTGATTACGGGAACAATTGGTAAATCGAAATGCTTCGCGAAATCATAGTCTCTTTGGTCGCCACAAGGAACGGCCATCACTGCACCGGTTCCGTAGCCTGCCAATACATAATCGGCTACCCAGATTTGTACTTTCTCTCCGTTGTAAGGGTTGGTCGCGTAGCTTCCTGTAAATACGCCAGAAATAGACTTCACGTCCGTCATACGATCACGTTCCGATCGGTTAAAGGCTTGTTTTACATAACTTTCAACGGCTTCTTTCTGCTCAGGAGTAGTTAACGACTTTGTTAAGTCACTTTCCGGGGCAAGTGATAAGAAAGTCACTCCGAAGATTGTATCGATTCGAGTTGTGAAGACTTCGATGGCGATATCAGAGTTTTCAACTTGAAACTTTAGTGTTGCGCCAATGGACTTTCCAATCCAGTTACGCTGCATTTCTTTTAATGGCTCAGACCAATCAATGGTATCTAAACCTTGGAGCAATCGTTCGGCATAGGCAGTGATGCGCATGCTCCATTGCTTCATGTTCTTGCGAACTACTGGGAAACCACCACGCTCAGAGAAACCATCCTTTACTTCGTCATTGGACAAAACAGTTCCTAATTCTGGACACCAGTTTACGGCAGTTTCAGAAAGGTAAGTAAGTCTGTATTTGAGCAATATGTGTTGCTGCGCCTTCTCTGACCAACTGTTCCATTCCTCTGCTGAGAATCCTTGAATGTCATCATCACAAGCAGCATTGATGTCAGTATTGCCCGACTTTGAGAATTTCTCAATTAAGGTGTCAATATGCTCTGCTTTAGTGGTGTCGTTGTTGTACCAGCTATCAAAGATTTGCATAAAGACCCACTGCGTCCATTTGTAGTAAGACGGATCACAAGTCTGAACTTCTTTGTCCCAATCAAAGGCGAAACCAATGTTTTTTAATTGCTCTTTGTAGCGAGCGATATTTTCTGTCGTAGTAATGGCAGGGTGTTGACCTGTTTGAATGGCGTACTGTTCGGCAGGTAAGCCGAAGGCATCAAAGCCCATTGGATGAAGGACATTAAAACCTTGGTTTCTCTTGAATCGAGAGACAATATCACTGGCAATATAGCCCAATGGATGACCCACGTGTAGCCCGGCACCTGATGGGTAGGGGAACATGTCCAAAGCATAAAACTTTGGTTTGGAAGTATCCTTTGTCGCCTTAAAAGTTTCTTCTTTTGTCCAATATGCCTGCCACTTGGGCTCTACATCACGATGATTATATTCAGCCATTACCGCTTAACCTTTTATCTAATTCGAAGTCTGCAAAAATAGTGTTTTTAGTGCCTTTAGAAATGGTTTTGAAGAATTATCTCTATTCAATCAGTAGGTCATCCCCGACTTGATCGGGGATCTCCCAATTGGTGCAAGAATTGTGGAGATTCCCGCCTACGCGGGAATGACGATCAAAAGCATGTGCGAAAGAATTGCCCTCATACTTCTCATAGTTTAAAATGAGATGATATATTTAGTCTTTAATCTCACGTTATGTTCGGACTGTTTAAAAAGAAACCCAAAGTACCCACTCCTCCTAGGTTGCTCGACCTGAATAACAATCCTATTGTTGAGGGTGCAATTGTAAAATCACTTCGCTACGAATTGGGTGAATGTACGGTGGAGCTTGAGGGTTTAGAATACTTCTATGTGTCAAAGAAAGATGGCCAGCGCGTAAGCTACACCCGAATGGTAGACGCCATCACTGAAAATCAAAAGGTGATGTTGGTGATGGAGGCGGATAAATAGCCTTTCGAAAACTTATACTTTATTAGCTCAATTATTTTTATTAAAAATTAACACAGACTTCATGAGCTTTTTATGCCCTTGTACGTTATCTATGTGAAAAGCACATCCTTATGAAAAGACTATCCATACTCTTCTCCTTTATCTTACTATTTAACTATTCTGCTGAAGCACAAATTCTGAATAAAGCAAAAAGTCTTTTAAGTAAAAAAGGAGCCTTCTCTAAAGAAGAGGCTGCTGACGCCTTAAAGGAAGCCTTTGTACAAGGAACTGGCAAAGGAGTAGATATTCTCTCGGAACTTAACGGTTACTATGGCAACCCTAAGGTTAAAATTCCTATCCCACCTGATGCAAAGAATGTCGAAGATAAACTGAGAGCACTCGGTTTAGGGAATGAAGTGGATCAAGCGATTGAGTCATTAAACCGTGCGGCAGAAGATGCTGCTGTGGAGGCTAAGGACATCTTTATCGCGGCCATCAAAGGATTGAGTATTACCGATGCACTTAATATAGTAAGTGGCCAACAAGATGCTGGGACAAGGTTTTTGGAGAGTCAAACGACCAATGACCTAACGAATAAGTTTAGCCCAATTATCAGCGCTTCATTAAAGAAAGTGGATGCCACTAAATACTGGAGTGATATCATGGGTAAGTACAACAAGATTCCATTTGTGAAGAAAGTCGAAACAGACTTAACTGCTTATGTAACACAGAAGGCTATTGATGGCTTATTTGTGATGATTGCACAGGAAGAGTTGAATATTCGCCAGAACCCTGCAGCACGGACTTCAGCACTTCTTGCGAAGGTTTTTAAATAAACTTTAGGAGCTTGAAGAGAAAAAAGCCACGCTGAATTTATTCAGCGTGGCTTTTGGTTATTTGTTAGGTTGAGGAGTCGTTCTCAAATAAGGCTTAATTACCTTATGTCCTTTTGGAAATTTCTCAGGAATATCTTCGGTCGCAATTGACGGAGAAACGACTACGTCTTCACCATCTTTCCAGTCAGCAGGCGTAGCTACGCTGTAGTTGGCAGTAAGTTGTAGTGAATCGATCACGCGAAGTAGTTCGTCAAAATTTCTCCCAGTCGAAGCAGGATAAGTGAGTGTCAATTTCACTTTTTTATCAGGTCCAATGATAAACACAGAACGTACAGTTAATGTATTGTCCGCATTGGGGTGAATCATATCATAAAGTGTCGCAACGTTTCTGTCTTCATCTGCAATAATTGGGAAGTTGACAGTAGTATTTTGAGTTTCGTTAATGTCTTTGATCCAGTCTTTATGAGATGCCAATCCGTCAACTGACACTGCAAGTACCTTAACGTTTTTTTCAGCAAAACGATCTTTTAATTGTGCCGTTCTACCTAGTTCAGTTGTACAAACTGGTGTGTAATCTGCTGGGTGAGAAAATAGCATACCCCAGCCATCCCCTAGCCATTCATGAAAATTGATTGTGCCCTCAGTAGTCTCCGCTGTGAAGTCGGGAGCTATATCTCCTAGTCGTATTGTCATCTTTTTTTGATTTAGGGTTAATGTGTTACTCTAGTAACGTTGGCTCTTTTTAATAGTTCTTCAAATGAGATATCCTTCCAAGAAAATTCAGAAATGATATTTTTTGAAGGAAATCAGTATAGTTGTCTACCGGGTAACTGTCTTGGAAGACCGCCCTGATCCAAGCATATGGGAGAATGAAATTCCTATCAACGAGATACCGCCTTCACCAACGGGTTCGCCTTTGGTAGCTAGGTTCACTTCATAGCCGAAGGCCGCAATCAGTCCTAGTTTGAGATGCTCATTTAGTTTGAAGTCATAACCAATTCCCGCAGTGGGTTGGAACACCGTAATGTTGGTGTTACCGGATCGGGAAGGGGAGTTGTCCACCCAGTCAATATCCAGGAGCCACATGCCAGCTCGGGCTTCTACAAACCAGCCTAAAAAACCAGTTTTTAAATACCGTTTGTATGCCGCAGTGAAGCCAAGTCCGCCACCTTCTTCACTGTCATGTTTACCGAAATCTTGTCTCATTGCCATGTTATAACCAACCTTTCCAATGAGCATCGATTTAGTCGATACTGCCCAGGCTGCTTTGAGGTTTGCAATGGTACCAGCTGGATAAAGCTGTACTTCGATGCCTAGCGATTCTATGCCTCTTTTATGGACGTCTTGGCCCATGGATAGCGTTGTGAAAACAGCCATGAGTAGAATCGACAATAATAACTTCATGTGTGTTAAATGAAGGTGAAATTATAGTTGGCGATGAAATTCCAAAGGACGACTACAGCTATGGCGATTAACTTAGCCCAATAGAAATTCATGTCTTTTTTATTGATCAATAAGTAAATAATCAAAGTGTTGATGGCCAAGCCTATCAAAGCGAAGCCCAAATACTTTGAATACTGCATTAGTTCATCAGGGTTCGGGTCATTGAACGTCCAGAATTTGTTGAAAAAGAAATTTGAAGTAGCGGCACAAAGAAAGCCCACGCCATTAGCCACGTATTTATTGACTTTTAACTTTTCCTTGCCCAAAAAGGTAATGCCATAATCTATGGACATACCCGATAGGCCAACAAGACAAAACCTAAGAAATTTGAACCCTAATTCGAGCATTAACTGAGTTTGCCATTTAATCTAGCAGTGCAAATATGCTGAAGAAATTTGATTTCTTAAAAAGCCCTACTTTTGTCGCTATATCGAAGCACGAAAATGTCACTGAATACTGCATCCTCTTCTCAGCAATCCAATAAGCTGTTCTATACTTTTTTGGCAGTTTGGTTTGTCGTTGGACTAATCCAGAACTATTTCACCGAAGTCAATGGTGAAGAAGCTTACTATTGGCTTTTTTCTCAATTCTTAGATTGGGGATATCTCGATCACCCTCCAATGGTTGGAGTTGTAACCGCTCCTGGTTACTGGCTGATGCAAAATCCATTGGGGCTCAGGTTGGGTATGTTGCTCATCAATATCTGTACGATGTTAGTCGTTTGGAAAACCACAGAAAAGCGAGACACCACTCTCCTCATCTGGATTTTTGCGGGGATGCTGGCCGTCCACGCTGGCGCCTTTATGGTGAAGACAGATGTGCCATTGATGCTCGGAGTGGCCTTGTTCTATTACTTCTATAAACAGTATTTAAAAGAAGATAACCTTAAGACTGTCTTTCTATTGGCCCTGTCCATAGCCTTGATCTTAATGAGTAAGCATCATGGTATTTTAGTAGTGTTCTTTACCGTGCTTTCC
>Ga0209425_10000119_pt1 | contig 91185 bp, 95 predicted proteins | sample COG_05_FD_184749 | JGI IMG/M metagenome (GOLD analysis project Ga0209425, IMG submission 184749) | Pelagic Microbial community sample from North Sea - COGITO 998_met_05 (SPAdes) (version 2) | ecosystem: Environmental > Aquatic > Marine > Neritic zone/Coastal water | place: Helgoland, sampling...
CTTATACTTATATATCAATCCCAGCTTTTTTAATAGGCATTATAATCTCAAATACTTTTGTAAAAAAAATGCATTAACTATTAATAGCAACAATCCACACACCCCTTATATAGACTATCTTAGTGCATTATTGTCATACCTTAACTTGATAAAAGACTACTCTAGCCACACACTTTCTTGTTATGATTAAGATATGAATAAACTACTACTTATTATTTTACCAATCATTTTTTCAGGGTGTGCAACATATAAAGTTGTCGGCAAGTTTGAGAACTATGATGAAATCTTTATTGGGGACATAGACCATAACTTATTGGCTGGTAAAGGAGCAATTGAGGCCACTGCTCAAAAGTCAGGTATTAAATGTACAGGTGTTTCTTATGTCACATATGTGCCTCTGCATAGTGCGCTTGGTTTTGGTTGTTCAGGCCAGCGTGGGAAAGCACCTATGAATTGTAGCGATGGAAGAACACTTGATGTTGATTGGGTTGCCACCAGTTGCACAACTGGAGAAGGACGTGGTTTATCAAATGATGGGGCAGTGTTTACATTTGCATTTGGATTCAATGATGATGAAGCCCATACCAGATTAGATGAGCTCACGAAGATAACAGAAGGCAAAAAAAAATTACCTATATATAGACCTGGAGAACATAGAAAGGAGCAAGGTTTTGCAACTGGCACAGGTTTTGCCATATCTAATAGTGGAGATTTAATTACTAATTTTCATGTAATTGACGGCGCTGAAAATATTATAGTTGTAGATACAAATAAAGAAGAATATAAAGCGACTGTTATCTCTAAGGACCCAGTTAATGATGTTGCGCTTATCAAAATAGATAAAAAAACTAAAGGCCTTCCTTTGGTTCAGTCAGCTAAGACTAAGAAAGGACATGATGTTTTAACTCTTGGGTATCCTTTAGTTTCAATACAAGGACAGGAGCAAAAAGCTACTTTTGGCAGAATAAATTCTCTTTCTGGTATCAAAGATGATATAAGAATGTTTCAGATAGATATACCGATACAGCCTGGTAACTCAGGTGGACCAATGCTCAATAAAGAAGGTGAGGTTGTAGGAGTCATAACTTCAACTCTTAATCAGATAATTACTCTTAGAGAATCTGGAAGTCTCCCACAAAATGTTAATTTTGCTGTTAAATCTGATTACATTTTGCCACTAGTTAATAATATTGATACAAACGTTAGAGATATAAGTAATACAAGTTTTGTTGAAATAATAGAGGATGCGGAACAGTCCGTTTATTTAATTATTACAAAATAAGTAAATGAATAAAATACTTCCCATAATATTAGTTGTTGTTTTGTCTGGGTGTGCTGTGGCCACAAAGTCCATATCACCCGACTATTATATGAAAGTAAATCATCATCCTCCATTAAATAAAATCACAACTTCATCAATTGGCGATACATTAGTTGACCATTCATATAGATATGTTGGGGAAGGAGTATCTATAAAAAATGATATCGTATTGGACTTAGCTCTTAGTGCAAATATAAGATATTTTTCAGGAAACTATTTTTTATCTTCTACTCATGAAAGCTATAAGTGTTATGGTCCAATACTTGGCGTACTTACAGATATTTTTGGTATAAAAACTAAATGGAAAACTGTTCAGTTTTGCGTCATTAATAAAAAAGAAGGGTTAATGATTTATGGAGTAGGAAAAAATAGAGTAGAAGGTAAATTTAAAGTTCAAGATTTACAATCACCTTTGAAGGATAAGAACTTCAAACAACAATTCATATATAATGGCAAAGTCGATAATGCTATTAAGTTTATCTATAGAGAATTTTCTGGCAATGTTGCAAGGAGTTCTTTCCAGCAAGATATTCAATATGATTTAAATGAATCTGATATTATTGGATTTAAAGAACTTAAACTAAAAGTTATTAAAGCTACTAATCAAAATATTACTTATAAAGTACTTAATAACTTCTCATTAAAGAATAATGAATAAAATACTTCCCATAATATTGAGCTGTTTTTAAAGCAAATGGTGGTAGAAATGGTGGTAGAAATATAAAGAAATATTAAAGATTGTTGCTATCACTAGTTAATAAGACTTGACATACCTCCCCGCCCGGTGAATTCCATAAACAATAACAATTCAATAGATTCATAAGTGTATGAATAGCATATAAATAATTTATTTAGCATTTTTAAGATTATCGTCGAAATGAATCACTTGGGGGTATTACTGGGGGTATTAAGCATATACATGAACTGTTATTTCTTAATTGACATTTATTACTATACTCAATAATATCAATATATACCGTATAAATAATTATGCCGTATATATAATTAATTTTTTTTGGAAATAGCCGTCTATCTGACCGTTCTTTTCAGGAGTATAAAATGAGTACTTTCGAGCCTATTCGAATGAAAAAAGGTGCGGAGACCCGCCGTATCGAAAACCAATCCCGCGATTGTTTACCAGACCAATTTATCCGTGAATTTGTTAAAAATTCAATTCAAGCAATAAAGAGAGCTAAAATTAATGATGGTAAAATCTCAGTAGATGTCGACTGGGTTCATTGGGATTTAGATGATAGTAATCCAACCTATTTAACTTTTATTGATAATGGTATTGGCATGTCACCTAGTGATATGAATGATTTAATAAATCAGCTTGATTCATCTAGCGGTATATCTTTGCCAGGAGAAAACAACTATGGAGTAGGTGCCAAAATCTCTGCATTAGTACGAAATAAAATGGGCATAATGTTTCAGTCATGGCAAAAAAATATTGGTCATCAATGTCTAATGAAATATAACGAAGAACAAGATCAATATGGAATGCATAGATTTCAACTAGAAGATGGGACATATTCAACTACTCCTCAAATTGAGAATGATTTTAAACCTGAAGAAATTGCAGATCATGGAACTAAAATTATATTGATGGGCAACAAAGGTGACATTGATACTTGCAAGAAACCTGATGGAGTTGCAGGAGGAGCAACAACCTGGATCTACCAGTACTTAAATTCTAGATTTTTTGCAATACCAGAAAACATAAGCCTCAAAGTAAGAAATGAGTATAATTTTGAAATAGAGAATGCGGAATTAAATCCTAAAACTAACAGAATAAAAGAGGATTCTAGCAATAGTAGGAATTGTAGAAGAATAGTTTATGGTCATCACGAAACTATGTTGAAGCATCTTTTAGAAGATGATGATTTTGGTGAAAAAAAATTACCTAATCATGGCATAGTTTCTCTCTCTGATGTTAATGTGCATTGGTATATTTTAGATCCAGAGAGGAAAGCCTCTTATAGAGAGATGATATCTGGTCATACATGTATAATAAATGAAGATGAAGTTTTTCAACTTCAGTCATCAGCTAAAAGTAAGGCTGCAGATTTTGGATTAATTTTTTCAAAGAAAGATATTGCCCTTTGTTTTTATACTAATGATACTTATTCACAAGATTCATCTCGAAGAACAGTTGTTAAAAATATTGATGGCAGTGGAGCAGAAGTGCCATGGAGTAAATGGGTTCATGAGTTTAGTGATAATATACCTAGATCTTTAGAGATATTCGAGAATAAAGCTGCAAATAAAATAGAGCCAGGTGACAGTGAATCTATTAAAGAGAAAATCAAAAAATTTGCAAAATTCTATTCTATGTCTTCATTTAAAAAAACATATGATGGGGATATAAAAGTTGATGATACTTCTTTTGAAACTATGTCTGGTCATATACGAGATGGAAGTGGTTCTGTAAAAGACAAATCAAAATCTTCAGGCCATTCAAGCGGAAATATTAATGATATTCATAATTTATTCATAAAAAATACTGGTGATAATGCGAAACAAGTGCGTTCAATAAATATTCCTGAATTCCATTGGGTTACTCTTGGTAATGGAAGAGAAGATGGTGAAATGGATGATAGAGCTGCTAAATATAATCCAATGGCGAACTTAATTCTTGGCAATAGAGACTTTGTTATGTTTAATGATGTATATCAAGAGATTCTGAAAAAATATCAAAATCATCATGAATCTGCTGCTGAATTAATTAAAAATATTGTATTTGAACATTATCAATTTAGACTTACTGAGTTAGTAGTTGCTGCATTAGCTTTGAAAGGTAGATCGAAGTGGAATGATGCCGCTTATGCAAAAGCTTTATCTGAAGAGGCGTTAACTACTGGTGTACTTGTGAGATACCAATCTATAATTGAAATTGAAAGGTTAGTTCGCACTATGTTAGATGTTAAAAAAAGTGATACACCGTCTTTATTACAAGACTCTAAATAAATCATTTGGGGGTATTGCTGGGGGTATTATAGATGAACAATATAAAAGATTGTTGTATCTATTGGTTTACATAAAGCTTGACACCTCCCCGCCCGGGCTCGAACCAGGAACTAAACCTTAGGAGGGTCTTGTTATATCCAATTTAACTACGGGGAGAATATAGTTTATGTATGAATTGTATATAAAAATTTCATACGGTACTATTATTATTAATGAATATTCTATCTATTGATTCTTCTGGACCTATATTATCATTAACTCTCAAGTTAGATGACAAGGTTTCAAACTTTTCAGATGAACAGAAATCTAGAGCCAGTCAAATTATTTTATCTTCTATAGATGCATTATTATCAAAATCTAAAATAGAAGTAAATGACTTAGACGCGATTGTCTTTAACAAAGGACCTGCAAGTTTTACAGGAACAAGGGTTGCCGCATCTGTCTGCCAAGCGATAGGTTATACTCAAGATATACCTGTTATCGGAATATCATCACTATCATTAATGGCATTTGTTTATTATTTAAAATCAAAATATTCAAATATTACTTGTATCAGAAAAGCGTATAGCAATAAGTTCTATGTAGGACACTTCGAAATTGATAATAGTAAATATGAAACCATTAAATCAGTTTACTTATGCAACGCAGATGACTTGAAGTTTGATAAAAAAAATCATTATGTGTCTGATTCTTGGGAAAAAATAATACCTGCGTTAGATAATGATCAGTTGAAAGATATTAATTATTTTGGTGAAGAGGTTCCGCTGAATTCTGAAATACTTTTAGAGTATGCTGAAAAATATTCTAACTTTAAAGAGCCATTTAATCTCAAGAAAACATTTCCTGACTATGCTAACCATACCGTAGAGCTTTAATTAGTTGTCTCACCAATTTTATTTCCAACTCTTATATACTTTCCTCTCTTTAGAGTAGAATCAAGTTTAGCTTTTTTATCAAGTAGCAGAATAACCGTAGATCCACTTTTAAACATACCGAGCTCGTTACCTTTTTCTATAGAAACTTTTTTCTTTTCATAGCTTGTAGTTATTGTTTTCTTAGGAAGAGGAGGGGATACTTCTCCTTTCCAGATAACTTCTATTGAAGAAACATTTATAGCCGCTACAAATATTACTGAGAAGTTCATATCTTTATTTTTAAAATTACAGACGAGCCTTTCATTTCTTGAGTATAATTTTTTTATATATTTAACAGCATGCAAGGCAACACTGAACAGTCTCCCAGGAACATGTATTGTTCGAACTAATTTGCCACTATAGGGTATATGTACACGATGATAGTCTTTTGGTGATAGATATATTGTTACAAATGAGCCATCTTTATATGTATCTTGAATACTTTTGTCATTGTCTAATAATTCATCAATTGTAATCTCTTTTCCTTTTATTTGAAGTATTGTATTATTTTTAATTTTTCCATACTCCAGTATTTTTCCATCACAAGAAGATACAATTGAGTTTTCTTCATCATTGATCTTATGGATTCCAGGTTTTAGCTTTCTGGTAAAAAAATCACAGAATGTATTATATTCATCAATAGATTTTTTCTCACACTCATTCATATTTACTTTAAATAAATTTATATAAGTTCGAATTAAATATCCAGTTAATGGATGGCTAGTTCTTGTGATTATATATGTGAATCTAGAAAATAAATGATGCGGAATCATAAAAAGCCAATATGCTTTTAAAGCTTCTAAAATATTATGAATATTTTTTTGAATCATTTAATTAAGCACCTTTACTATGTCTTCAAGAATTAAATCATTAAGAATTGGTGGTGTATATATTCCAATTACTTTTGCATCAGAATTTACAATAAATATTGCGCCAGTATGATCATAGAAGTCTATATCTCCTTCGCTGGACACTTTTTTTACATAGACACCTGCCTTTTTAATTACCTTATCAAGATTATTATCATTCATTGGCATTCCAATAAAATCTTTATTGAAGTACTCAACATATTTTTTCATGACTTCCATTTCATCTTTTGGATCAATAGATATAAAGAGTAGTTGTAATTTTTTATTTTGATTATTTTCACTAACTGTTTTAAATAATTTATTCATTTTAGCTAGAGTGTCTGGGCAAAAATCTGGACAGCTAGCATACCCAAAAAAAACAAGCGTTATATGGTCTTTTAAGGAATCATTATTAAATGAATCATTTACTGTCGTTCTGTATGTTTTATTTTCCTCTAAAAATAAATGATCAGCATTAATTCTTGTGAAATTAGGCTTTTTTTCCTGACCATCACTAATATAAATCATTGATAATATTATTAGCGCCAGTCCGTATATAAGGTATGATTTATTCATTATTCTTCAATTTATTCAATTATTAGTCTATTTAATATATAATAACAAAGTAAATATATGTTATTTAGATTCAATTTACTAACTATTTGAAGTTCTTATTATGTCAGGCAATACTTTTGGAAAGATTTTTACTCTCACAAGCTTTGGAGAGAGTCATGGAAAAGCACTGGGATGTGTTATAGATGGATGTCCTCCGGGAATAGATTTATCAGAAAATGATATTCAGATAGACCTTGATAGAAGAAAACCTGGAAATTCAAAGTTTACTACTCAGAGAAAAGAAGGGGACAAAGTTGAAATTTTATCTGGAACCTTTGAAGGCAAGACCACGGGAACTCCTATATGCCTAATTATTTATAATGAAGACCAGAGATCTAAAGATTACGGGGAAATTAAGGATAAGTTTAGACCTGGGCATGCCGACTATACATATACAAAAAAATACGGTTTTAGAGATTACAGAGGAGCCGGTAGATCGTCTGCGCGAGAAACAGTAGCTAGAGTAGCTGGTGGCGCTATCGCAAAAAAAGTCCTCAAAGATAAAATAGGATTAGAAATATTTGGTTATGTTTCACAGATTGGTGAGCATAAACCCTCGTCTATTAATCTAGGTCATGTCGAGAATAATCCATTTTTTTTCCCTGATGAATCAATGGTTCCTGCATTGGAAAATTATATCAATGAAATACGTAAATCAGGAGATTCTATCGGTGCAGAAGTTACCGTTACAGCCATCAATGTTCCTGTGGGGTTAGGTAACCCTGTATTTGATAAACTTGATGCTCTACTTGCATATGCAATGATGTCAATTAACGCAGTTAAAGGTGTTGAAATTGGCTCTGGTTTTGGGGTAGTAACCCAAAAAGGTTCCGAAGGACGTGATGAAATAATGCCGGATGGTTTTACGTCTAATAATTCTGGTGGAACACTGGGCGGAATTTCTTCAGGCCAAGATATAATAGTTAAAATGGCTTTAAAGCCAACATCTAGTATTCTTAAACCAGGAGCAACAGTTACTACAGATAACAAAGAAACAACAATTGTTACTAAAGGCAGACATGATCCGTGTGTTGGCATAAGAGCAACGCCTATAGCAGAAGCAATGATGGCTTTAGTCTTGTGCGATTTGTACCTTAGAGATAAGGCACAAAATTCTAATTAATATATTTTAAGCTCATATTATGAAAAAAACTCTTTATGATAAAATATGGAACGAACATCTAGTTCATGAGAACAAAGATGGGTCGTCTCTGATCTATATTGATAGACATTTGGTGCATGAAGTAACATCACCTCAAGCTTTTGATGGTCTTGGTATTAAGAAACGAAATATATGGAATAAAAATTCTATTTTTGCTGTCTCAGATCATAATGTTCCAACTAAAAATAGGGCATCAGGTATAGATGATAAAATATCTAAACTTCAAGTAGATACTTTAATAGATAATTGTAAGAAACATAAACTTAGTTATTTTGATCTAAATAATATTAATCAAGGTATTGTTCATGTCATTGGTCCAGAGCTTGCCATTACTCAACCAGGAATGACTTTAGTTTGTGGTGACTCACATACATCGACACATGGCGCACTTGCATCACTTGCTTTTGGGATTGGAACTAGCGACGTAGAGCATGTTCTTGCCACACAATGTATAAATATAAATAAAGAAAAGAATTTTAAAATTAATATCACTAATAGCCTCAGTCATCTTGTTTCTTCAAAAGATTTAATCTTGCATATTATTAAAATAATAGGAACATCTGGTGGAACAGGTTATACAATTGAGTTCACTGGTAACTGCATAGAAAACATGAGCATTGAAAGCAGAATGACTATGTGTAATATGAGCATTGAGGCTGGGGCTAAATCTGGCCTAGTATCTTTCGACTCAAAAACTTTTGACTATATGTTAAATAGAAAATACTCCCCGAGTAAACAATACTTAAACAGTGCTATAAAATATTGGGAAACTTTAGTTAGTGATAGCGATGCTGAATTTGATAAGACTTTATCATTTGATGCAGCTGATGTATTACCTCAGGTCACATGGGGGACATCACCTGAAATGACAACTGATATTAATGGTAAAACTCCTGATCCTGAGAATGAAAATGACTCTAGCAAAAAACAATATATTCAAAGAGCTCTAGATTATATGGGACTAGAAGCTAATCAAGATATCCAATCTATAAAACTTGATAAAATATTTATAGGGTCCTGTACTAATTCCAGGATTGAGGATTTAAGGCAAGCAGCAAAAATTTTAGAAGGCTATAAAATATCAGATCATATTAAACAAGCAATTGTTGTTCCTGGGTCTGGACATGTAAAGGCTGAGGCAGAAAAAGAAGGACTCGACAAAATCTTTATTAAGTCTGGTTTTGAATGGAGAGAACCGGGATGTTCAATGTGTCTTGGCATGAACAATGATAGTCTATTGCCATATGAGAGATGTGCTTCAACTTCTAATAGAAATTTTGAGGGCAGACAAGGAGATAAAGGAAGGACTCATTTGGTTAGTCCATCAATGGCTGCATTAGCAGCAATAAAAGGACATTTTAGTAACGTTGTAGAATTTATAAATGAAAAATAAGATCATTGAAGGACAAGTTATACCATTTGATCAATCAAATATTGATACTGACGCTATCATCCCTAAACAATATTTAAAATCAATTAAGAAATCAGGTTTTGGACCATTCTTATTTGACTCGTTAAGATATACAGATCCTGGAGATTTAGGTACAACAGAAAAAAGAAATTTAAATTCTAATTTTGTTTTGAACATAGAACCCTATTCAAGCGGCAATATAATATTAGCTAATGATAATTTTGGATGCGGGTCTTCTCGTGAGCATGCGGTATGGGCTCTAAAGGACTATGGGATTGAAGCTGTTATCTCTACATCATTTGCTGATATATTTTATAGAAATAGTTTTAAAAATGGTTTGCTTTTAATTTCTCTTAAAAAAGATGAGCTAGAAAATGTATTTGATGAAATATCTGCGTCTCCTAAATATAATTTGACAATTAACATTCAAAATCAGACAATTACAACGCCTAATAGCCAAGCATATTCATTTACTATTTCTGATGCGGACAAAGAGAGAATTATATTTGAATACGATGATATTGAGCTATCTTTAAAACATGAAGATAAGATTCGAAATTATGAATCTGAAATGAAACTGAAAAAACCATGGATATTTGAGAATAACAATGACTGAGAAAAAACTTTTATTATTACCCGGCGATGGAGTTGGGCCTGAAATTATGGCAGAAGCCATAAAGGTTATCGATTTATTCAATAAGTTAAAATTAAGTAACCTATCATATGAATACGCTGATATTGGTGGCATTGCCGTAGATAATCATGGAACTCCATATCCAGAAGAAACTTCTATGAAAGCAGGAAAAGCTGACTGTATTTTATTAGGAGCAGTTGGAACAAAAAAACATGAGAAGAATGAAAATAAGCTAAAACCTGAATCTGGATTATTAGCATTAAGAAAATCATTAGATTTATATATTAATGTAAGACCAATATTTTTATTTGATGCTTTGCTTGAAAGTTCTACAATTAAGCCAGAAGTAATAAAAAATTTAGATATTGTTATTATAAGGGAGCTGATTGGTGGAGTTTATTTTGGTGAACCAAGAGGTTTTCATGATGGACCTAATAGATCTGGATTTAACACCATGATTTATTCTGAAAATGAAGTTTCTAGAATTTCTCAGTATGCTTTTGATTTATCAAAGAAAAGATCGTCTAGAGTAACATCAGTAGATAAAGCTAATGTATTAGAGGCATCTCAGGTGTGGAGAGATACCGTAACTAAATTACATAAGGATAAATATTCTGAAATTAAACTAGATCACATGTATGTTGATAATGCTGCTATGCAATTAATTAAAGATCCAAAGCAGTTTGATGTGATACTTACGGAAAATTTATTTGGGGATATACTATCTGATGAGGCTTCGATGTTAACTGGCTCAATTGGTATGCTACCATCAGCATCATTATCTGATATCAATGGTGTTTATGAGCCGATTCATGGCTCTGCTCCAGATATTGCGGACAAAGGTATAGTGAACCCGATTGCAATGATTTTGTCAGTTGCGATGATGTTTGAATATTCTCTAGACAATATAAAAGTTTCAAGCATTATTAAAAACTCTATTGAAAATGTTCTGAAATCAGGTGTATTGACAAAAGATATTAGCTTAGAGAAAGAATTTGTTAGCACATCTGAAATGGGTGATGCTCTCGTAGAGGAAATTAGAAAACATGTTTAAAGTTAAAGATAAATATAATATTGCAATCGTTGGTGCCACAGGAATAGTTGGCGAGTCCCTATTAGAAATCTTGTCTTCTAGAAAATTTCCTATAAATAATGTTATTGCTGTTGCTAGCAAAAGATCAGAAGGTAGCCAGGTCAAATTTGGGGATGACTTACTTGATGTGATTGCTATAGATGATTATGACTTTAAGGATATTGATATAGCTTTTTTTTCTGCAGGCAGTAGCGTTTCTAAAGTTTATGCTCCAATTGCTGCAAAAGCAGGTGCTATAATTATTGATAATACATCAGAGTTTAGGTATGTTGATGATATCCCGTTAGTTGTTCCTGAAGTCAATCCTCTTGATATTAAAAAGCATACAAAAACAAATATAATCGCGAACCCTAATTGTTCGACCATTCAAATGTTAGTAGCACTAAAGCCAATCCATGATAGATATAAGATATTAGATATCAATGTTTGTACTTATCAAGCTGTATCTGGATCAGGAAAAAAAGGAGTTGATGAATTGTTAGAACAATCATACTCGTATTTAAATCAACAAGATATAAAAGCTTCGGTTTACCCTAAACAAATTGCATTTAATGTAATCCCGTTTGTAGATAGTTTTTGTGAAAATGGATATACAAAAGAAGAGATGAAAATGGTATGGGAAACTCAAAAGATTTTAAGCAAAGATATTACTGTTAATGCGACAGCTGTTCGTGTTCCTGTTCTTATTGGTCATTCAGAATCAGTAACAATAGAAACAGAGTTACCAATAGATATCAAGGATGTTGTGTCTGATTTTAAAAATAATAAAGGTATAGAATTGATTGATAATCCAAGCAATCATGAATACCCTACAGCTTTTATAAATGGTCATGGCACTGACAAGGTATATGTTGGACGAGTTAGAAAATCTCTCAATAGTGATAATATTTTGAATATTTGGGTTGTAGCTGATAATGTTAGAAAAGGTGCTGCACTTAATAGTGTTCAGATAGCGGAAGAATTAATAAAAGGTGTTAAATGAAAAAGTTCGTTGGATTTTTAATTATCATTGTATTATTTGCGTATATTCCTATTTATAGTATTTGGCCAATTGATTATTCTTCAAAGACAGCAAATATCTTGATTCTTCTTGGTGAAGTACAAGTTATTATTCTAGAAAATTTAGCTAATCTCATTGCTATTATATTGCCAATAACATTAAGCTTATTAAATACTATAGGCACATTGATATTAGATTTAAGTAATTTAATAGTTTCATTGCCATATGAAAAGATTAACCCATTATATGTAATAGCAGGGTTATTTGTTATTGGATATTTTTTTGAAAAGTTTAGAATTATAAATAATGACATAACCAAACTAAATAAGAAGATTGTAAAACAGTCAGAGTCATTTTCTCTTATTAAAGGACTAACTTCCGAAGATAATGATACTCAAAAACCACTAATTGATCATGCAGATGATATTCGTCAGTTAAAAAATAAAGCTGATTCAATAATGAAATTACTAGAAGAAATTAATAGTGCAGCTGATGTGTTTAAATCTAAAAGTATCAGATCTAAAAGGGCAAGAAGGAGATCAGCAAAGGATATAGAATTTACAAATAGTAATAATGCTATCCGAGACGAGAAGCGCGCCAAAGATAAAGAGCAACTAATGAGATTAAGAAAAGATACTGAGTCTTTAGTAGACCAAGATGAGATAAATGACAAAGCAAATACTTTTAGTAATAATGCTATCCGAGACGAGAAGCGTGCCAAAGATGAAGAGCAACTAATGAGATTAAGAAAAGATGCCGAGTCTTTAGCAAAACAAGACAAGATAAATGATAAGGCAAATGCTGCGGATGAAATCATGAATGATGAAAATATTTCTCAAATTGATTTAGCGAGAGCATTGATAGCTAGTGGTGAAAATGAAGATGCCAAGAATCTTTTAAAAAGAATTGTTGAAAATGATTCTGAAGACCAAAAGCATGAAGCAAGACTTCTATTTATGCAATTAAAGTAATGAGAATTGCATTATCTATAGAGTATAATGGTGCCAACTATTTTGGATGGCAAAAACAAAAAACCCATAAAGAAAAAACTATACAATATTATGTAGATAAAGCTATATCTAAAATTGCAGATGAAAAGGTAAGCACAATATGTGCGGGAAGAACAGATACTGGCGTTCATGCATTTTCTCAAATAGTACACTTTGACACTAATAAAAAAAGGTTAGATTATAAATGGCTCAATGGGATTAATTCTAATACCCCTAACGATATAATCATTAAAAATATATATCATGTTGAGAATAATTTTCATGCAAGATACAGCGCTTTAGCTAGGACATATCGTTATGTTATTTTGAATCAAGACTATCCATCTACTTACTTGTCTTCAAATGCTTTACATTTAAATAAAAAAATTAGTCTTGGAAAGATTAGATCAACCTTTAAGCATTTAAGAGGTGAGAAAGATTTTAGTTGTTTTAGAGCATCTGGTTGTTCTGCTAAAAGTCCAGTTAAGAATATTAAGTCATTAAAAATTAATAAATATAAAAACTTTCTATATATAGATATAACAGCTAATAGTTTCTTATACCATATGGTTAGAAATATTGTTGGAGCATTGATTGATGTGGGCACATCTAAATATGAACCTAATTATATTGTTCAGTTAATTAACTCTCGTGATAGAAAAAAATGTGGAAAAATGGTTTTACCAAATGGTTTATACCTTAAAAATATTGTCTACCCTAAACAATATAATATTAATCCTGAAGACGCATTTCCGTATTTCTAGAGATACTTGATTACTTACTCCTTAATAAAAATACATGTTAATATATATTGATGAGAAAGACTCTTATTAAGGTATGTGGAATTACAAATATTGATGATATCAAGTATGCTAGCGACATAGGGGATATTGATTATTTGGGGATTATTTTTGCAAAAGAAAGTTCAAGATGTGTTGATCTTGATTTGGCTGAAAAATTAATCAATGCATGTGATCAGAAAAAAAATATTGTAGCAGTATTCATGAATCAGTCTAAAGAAGATGTGAGCAGTATCATTAAAAATCTTGATTTTGATATTTTGCAATTTCATGGCAATGAATCAATTGATTTTTGTAATTTTTTTAAAAAACCTTTTATAAAAACTTTCCATATTGAAGATACAAAATTAAATATTAATATGGATTTTATTAAGTATGCACATTCTTTTTTACTAGATACTTCATCCGGAAATACTTATGGTGGGACTGGTAAAACTTTTGACTGGGAGATCCTAAATAAACATAAATTTTTTAATGATAAAGACTTATCATTTCCATATTTAACTGCTGGCGGACTCAATCCTTCAAATGTTAAAGACTTGATATCTAAATATAATCCTCCGGGTGTTGATGTTAGTAGTGGAATTGAATCAAGCATTGGAAAAAAAGACCATCTTTTGATGAAAAAATTTATAGAAAATGTAAGAATATCTGAGTTAGAAAATTATGAAAAAGATTAATTATAAATTATTTCCAGATAAGAATGGACATTTCGCTAAATACGGAGGCCAATATGTATCTGAGACATTAATGTATCCGCTGAGCGAGTTGCACAAAGCTTATATGACAATTGCTAAATCAGCATCTTTCCAGAAAGAATTGAAAGGAGAACTTAAAAACTATGTTGGTAGACCTACTCCAATTTATCATGCATCTAGAATTAGTAAAGAACTTGGAAATTGTAATATTTATCTCAAAAGAGAAGATTTAAATCATACTGGTGCTCATAAAATTAATAATGCAATGGGTCAAGCTATGCTTGCGAAAGCAATGGGGAAAACACGTATTATTGCAGAAACAGGGGCTGGGCAACATGGCGTTGCAACTGCTACTGCATGTGCGCGTTATAATCTTAAATGCGTTGTTTATATGGGTAGTGAAGATATACAGAGACAAAAGGTAAATGTTTACCGTATGAAACTTTTAGGAGCCGAAGTAGTGGCTGTTAATTCTGGTTCTAAAACTTTAAAGGATGCCTTAAACGAAGCATTACGTGACTGGGTAACTAATGTTGATGACACGCATTATATTATTGGATCTGTAGCAGGGCCACATCCTTATCCAATGATAGTGAGAGATTTCCAGTCAATTATTGGTCGCGAGTCCAAGCAGCAAATGAAAAAGATTAATAAAAAAGCACATATTTTAGTGGCATGTGTGGGAGGAGGTTCTAATGCAATAGGACTATTTCACCCATACCTGAATGAAGATGTGGAGATTGTTGGTGTGGAAGCAGGTGGATATGGATTAAGTACTGGTAAACATGCAGCTCCACTGAATAAAGGTAAACCTGGAATATTGCATGGTAATCGTACATATATTATGGAAGATAAAAATGGCCAAATAGAATCAACTCATTCAATTTCTGCAGGTTTAGATTATCCCGGAGTTGGCCCAGAACATTCATGGCTTAAAGATAATAAAAGAGTTAAGTATGTGACAGTAACTGACAAAGAAGCTCTTGAAGCTTTTTATTATTTAACTGAAAAAGAAGGGATTATTCCAGCCTTGGAAACTGCACATGCTTTGGCATATGCTTTTAAAATTGCTAAATCTAAATCTAGAAAAAATATATTAGTCAATTTATCGGGCAGAGGTGATAAAGATATTGATACAATAGCATCTCTTCAAGGGATGAAAGTGTGAATAGAGTAAATCAACTTTTTTTGCAACAAAAGGGGAGTAAAAAAGCTGCTTTCATTACATATTTAGTTTGCGGTGATCCTGACTTAAGCTCTACATTAAAAATAATGAACTTAATGGTAGAGTCAGGAGTAGATCTGATAGAGTTAGGTGTTCCATTCACAGATCCAATAGCTGATGGTCCTACAATACAAAAAGGTGTAGAAAGAGCTTTAAAGAAAAATATCTCATTATTAGATGTTTTAAAAGTTGTTGAAGCTTTTAGAAAGAATAATCAAAAGACACCTTTAGTTTTAATGGGTTACATGAATCCAGTAGAAAGAATGGGTTGCAATAAATTTGCAATAGAAGCTAAGAGCAAAGGTGTAGATGGTGTGTTACTCGTAGATTCTCCTCCAGAAGAATCTGAAGAAATAAACAAGGAATTAATTAAGAATGATTTATGCCAAATATTCTTAGCATCACCTACCACAGAAGATAAGAGATTAAAGAAAATAATTAAATATTCTACTGGTTATCTATATTATGTTTCAATAAAAGGAATCACAGGATCATCTATCACAGACTTCAAGCCAATTAAAAAAAGGGTAGATCATATCAGGAAACTATCCAAAGATAGTATTCCAGTCGCGGTTGGTTTTGGTATCAAAAATGGAATTACTGCTAAAAATATTGGAAAGTTCTCTGATGGTATAATTATTGGTAGTTCTATAGTAGAATTAATTGAGAAATATATGGATAATAAGACGGCAATGTATAAAAAGATAAAATCATTTTTAGTGAGCATAAATAAGAGTATAAGCAAGAAATGAGCTGGTTAGATAAAATATTACCATCAAGAATAAGAGCAGAAAAAGAGAGTAAGGGTTCTGTTCCTGAAGGCTTATGGCACAAGTGCCTTAATTGTGATGCTGTCATATATAGGGCAGAATTTGAAAAAAATCTCAATGTATGCCCAAAGTGTAATCATCATGGGCGGATATCAGCGCGTAAAAGAGCCGATATTATTCTAGATGCCGAAGACAGGATAGAAATGTTTGATAATATAATGCCGGTGGATATGCTAAATTTCAAAGATAAAGAGAAGTATAAAGATAAGTTATTATCTACCCAGAAAAGAACTGGTGAAAAAGATGCAATGTTGGTTTTTAAAGGTAATATAAATAAAATCCCTACAATTGTGTGTATATTTGAATATTCATTCTTTGGTGGATCAATGGGCTCTGTGGTTGGCGAGAAATTCTCTTTAGCCATAAAAAAATGTATTGAAGAAAAAAAACCTCTTGTTTGTTTTTCTGCTAGTGGCGGAGCTAGAATGCAAGAATCATTATTTTCTTTATTTCAAATGGCGAAAACAAGTGCGGCACTCAATGATTTATCTCAAAAAAGTCTGCCATATATCTCTGTTTTAACAGATCCTACAATGGGCGGGGTGTCTGCTAGCTTAGCTATGTTAGGCGATATCAACATAGGTGAGCCTAATGCACTTATCGGTTTTGCAGGCCCAAGAGTCATCGAGCAAACTGTTGGAGAAAAACTCCCAAATGGATTTCAAAGAAGTGAATTTTTACAAGACCATGGTGCAATAGATTTTATATTAGACAGGAATAACCAAAAAGCTAAATTAGCTGAAATTATTACATCTTTGATGAGTAACTATAATAGTGAAAGAATATCCAAGTAACTTACAAGAGTGGCTTGATTGGCAACAAACACTCCATCCTCAAAATATTGATTTTAAATTAGAACGTATTAAGTCAGTATATGAAAAGCTAAATATTAAAAGTATAGCTGATAAAGTAATTATTGTGGCCGGAACAAATGGGAAAGGTTCTACTGTAGCAATATTAGAAAGTATTCTATTTGAAAATAAATTTTCTGTTGGAACTTTTACATCACCTCATATAAAAAGATATAACGAAAGAATCAAGATAGACAAAGAAGAAGTAACATCTGCTGAATTAATAGAATCATTTGAAATGATTAATAAATTACGAGGTGAAATAACTTTGACATATTTTGAATTTGCAACATTAACTGCTTTTTACTTATTTAGTGAAAAGAATCTAGATTATGTTGTGCTTGAGGTTGGATTAGGTGGGAGACTTGATGCCACAAATATTATTGATTCTGATTTGTCAATTATTACCTCTATAGGCATAGATCATACCGAGTTTCTAGGCACTACAATAGATAGTATTGCTTTAGAGAAAGCCGGTGTAATGAGACCATTCGCGCCTTGTATTTATGCTGATCAAAGTCCTCCTTCTGTTTTATTAAGTTATGCGAAAAAAAATGGATCTAATTTTTTATATAATCAAAATGACTTTTTTACAAAGATTTTGAATAACGAATGGACTTGGAAAAGTAATTTAGGAAAAGAATTAACTTTGCCTTTATTGCCATTAAGAGGTGATTTTCAATATAATCATGCAGCAGCTTCATTACAAGCATTGGAAATCATAGAGCCAGCTATCCTTGAAAATACTGAATTATTAAATAATGGCATTGCCAATATATCATTAATGGGTAGATATCAGAAGATATCATCAAATCCTGAAATTATTATTGATGTTGCGCATAATTCTGACTCTGCTGAAAAGTTAATGGATAACCTGAACAAGGAAAGTAAAAAAAATACTATTGTAGTTATTGGTGTATTAAAAGATAAAGACGTATATAGTTTAATCAAGCCAATGATAAATAGTGTTGATAAATGGTACTGTGGCACAATAAATAGTGACCGAGGAATGAATTCAGATGAGATTAAAACAAGAATGTCTAGCGCAATTAATCAGAAAGATATAGAGACATTTGACAGTATTGACGGGGCATGCTCTCGGGCTATGCTGTCTTTAGGTGATAATGATCGTCTTGTAGTCTATGGCTCATTTTATACTGTTTCTGAATTTCTAGATTATTACGATGCAACAAGTAAACATAAAGATATTATTTGATGAAATTAAAAAATATATACCTAGTTTTTTCTTTATTGTTTGTGCCAGGATATATTTTTTATATTCCAGTCACAAATTATATTCATAATTTCAACAACATTACTTATTCTTTAAATATACCTGAAAATCTTATAAACAATAATGAAGACCAAATAACAAAATATAAGGACATCAAGATTTCTGATGATATACCCCTAAAGAAGCTGATTTCTGAGTCATGGATAATATCATTCCCAGATATAACTTCGGAAGATTTGACTAGTAATTTCTCGAATGACTTAAAAAAAATAGGAATAACTTCAATTATCAGTTTAGGTTCTAAAGACAATATTGAGTCTATTGCAGTAGGTCCATTTATTGACAAAAAAATGGCAGAAAATATTGCTCTTAAAATTAAGAATGCTTTGAGCTATTCAGGAAGTATTGAGAGATTAAATAATTAATGTCAGCTTTAGATATTACAATAATTTTGTTTTTAGTTTTTTGGGCAATCAGGGGTTTTTTAAAAGGGTTTGTGTCTGAAATTGTTTCATTAGCTACATGGGTGTCTTCGGTATACTTATCCATAAAATATTTTCATATACCATCTGGATTAATAAATAATTATATTTTGTCTGATCAAATTTCTTCAATACTAACAATCATCACTATTTTCATAATTACCTTTATAGTTGCTGCTATTTTAGGATTTATATTCTCAAAAATTATCAATATTGTTGGTTTATATAATCATAATAAAGCCATTGGGTTTATATTTGGCTCTCTCAAAGGTTTTGTTTTTTTAACTTTTCTTGTATTTTTAATTTATCAAACAGATCTAAAAAATTATTATCTGATAGAAGATTCTCAATTTATGCCAATTATCCAAGCTTTTTTGGAAAAATATATGCAAACAGGCAATTCACTCTTTGATAGTTTGGAATTAAAAATATAAGATATAGCATATGTGCGGAATAGTTGCTGTTTATGGGACAAATAATGTAGTTCGTGATATTTACGAATCGCTAACAGTACTGCAACATCGTGGCCAAGATGCATCTGGAATTCTTACTAATCATGAAGGAAAAATAACTCTCAGAAAATCACTGGGACTAGTACGAGATGGCTTTGATGCGAAACATATCGCAAGACTAAAAGGAAAGTTAGGCATTGGGCATGTTAGGTATCCAACTGCTGGCCAAGCTGATAGTTCCTCAGAAGCACAACCATTCTATGTAAATTCTCCTTATGGAATAGGTCTTGCGCATAATGGGAATCTTATAAATTCTGCAGAATTAAAAAATAATCTTTTTTCTGAAGACTTAAGACATATTAATACTAAATCAGATTCAGAGATTCTATTGAATATTTTTGCACATGAACTTCACTTACATAGCAAAGAGACTTTTACTCCGGATGATGTATTTTATGCAGTAGCAGGCGTTCATCGTAGAGTAAAAGGAGCATATGCTGTTGTTACATTAATATCTGATAGAGGTATTGTTGCATTCCGTGATCCAATGGGAATTAGACCATTATGCTTTGGCACTAAAGAAGTAGATGGAAAAATAGAAACAATGATTGCATCAGAATCTGTGGCTCTTGATAGCGCAGGATTTAAACTTGAAAGAGATATCATGCCTGGGGAAGCAATTTTTGTAGATATTGATGGTAATGTGCATTCAAGACTATGCACCAAGGAAACTAGTCATACTCCATGTATATTTGAGTATGTTTATTTTGCCAGACCAGATTCAATTATTGATGGCATATCAGTTTATACTGCTCGCATGAAAATGGGACAAAATCTTGCTAAAAAAATTATTAGAACTTGGAAAGATCATGATGTTGATGTTGTTATGCCAATACCTGATACTAGTAGAATATCTGCATTAGAACTATCCGTGTCGCTTAAGGTTCCTTTCAGAGAAGGCTTTATTAAAAATAGATATATAGGAAGAACCTTTATTATGCCTGAACAGGCTCAGCGAGCTAAATCTGTCAGAAGAAAATTAAACGCTATTGCGTCTGAGTTTAAAGGGAAGAATGTATTATTGGTTGATGATTCTATAGTACGTGGCACTACATCTAAACAAATTATTGATATGGCAAGAGAAGCTGGAGCAAATAAAGTGTATATGGCATCTGCTGCGCCAGCAGTTAAATACCCTAATGTGTATGGAATTGATATGCCGGCTAGCAATGAATTTGCTGCCGACGGTAGAACAGAAAAAGAAATATCTGATTTAATAGGAGCCGACAAACTTATCTATCAAGATTTGCCTGATTTAATTAAATCAGTTAAAGACTCAGGATCTATAGTAAAAGATTTTGACTCGTCTTGTTTTGATGGAAAATATGTGACGAAAGATGTAACAGAAGAATATCTTAAAGAGCTTGATGACCTTCGAAATGATAGTGCTAAAAATAAAAATCCTGCAGATTCACATGATGATGTTATGGTATATTAAAAAATGTCGGATACTGAGCTTTTAATACAAAAGGCAACAGGGGATATCTTCACTAAGAGATTTCCTTCTATAAATTCAGAAAAATATATTCTAGTAATTCCATCTAAACAGATACTTCTTGTCATCTCAAAAGGTACCGCTATATTTTCTTATTCTATATCTACATCAAGGTTTGGGCTTGGGAATAAGAACGACTCTTTTAAGACGCCACCAGGACTTCATTATATAGCTGATAGAATTGGCGAAGATATGCCTAAAATGACTATATTTAAAGGTAGAAAACCTCTCTTAAATAACCTCACATTGGCTGATTTAGATCTCCCTGAAAACGCTGATATACGTAATGAACATTTTGCAACGCATGATGATGTAATTACTTCTAGAATATTATGGCTTAAAGGTCATGAAGAAGGGGTTAATAAAGGTGATAACATTGATAGTTACTCACGTTATATTTATATTCATGGAACAGCGCATGAGGATAAAATTGGTACCCCGGATTCCCATGGATGCGTTAGAATGCATAATGATGATATAATTGAGTTGTTTGATAATACATTTATAAGCATGCCTGTGCTTATAGCTAATGAAAATGATAATTAACAAAACAAAGGAGAGTGTTAAATGTTAAATGTATATTTGTCAGGAGAGATTCATAGTGACTGGAGAGAGGAAATTATTAAACTATGTAATAAAGAAGATTTAAGTATTAAGTTTTCTTCGCCTAATACAAATCATGAGTCTTCAGATAATTGTGGAGTTGAAATTCTTGGAGCTGAAGAAAAAAACTTTTGGAAAGATAATAAAGGTGCAAATATTAATTCCATTAAAACTAAAAAATCTATAAAAGATAGTGACGTGGTAGTTGTAAAGTTTGGAGAGAAATATAAACAATGGAATGCTGCCTTTGATGCAGGTTATGCTTCGGCATTGAATAAATCGATTATTGTTATCCATGGTGACGAACACCAACATGCTCTTAAAGAAGTAGATGCATCCGCATCCGCAGTTGCAAAAGATCAACATCAGGTTGTTAAAATATTAAAATATCTTTTGGATGGATCACTTTAATGAGAGGTAATAATTCAGTCACAGTGGATTTATAAAGATAATATTTTAATAAGATCTATAGGATTGTTTATATTTACGTCAGCATTCCAAGAATGAATATCTTTGTCAGGCCCAATAAAGCCAAAGTCTGCAGCTACTGTAAACATGCCTGCATTTTTTCCTGCAATAATGTCTCTTTCATCATCACCTATATAAATAGTATTTTCAGCATTCACATCTGCCATATCAATAGCTTTTAACAAACCTTCAGGACTAGGTTTAGCTTCTTCTAACATATCCCCTGTAATTAAATACTTAACATCTTCATTAATAGCGAAACCTTTAAGTATTTTATTGACATACTTTGAATGTTTATTTGTAACTATTCCCCATTTGATATTATTCTTTTCAATATTCTTGATTAGCTCTGCAATACCATCCACCATTTTTGTATGAACAAAAGTATTATCAGAATATTTCTGTAAAAATTCAGCCCTCATTAGGGATGAGTCAATAGAACGCCTATTAATCTTAGAGGCATAATCTATAATACCAACAGCTCCTCTGGATATATGAAGCTTTAATTCTTTACAATTTACATTAGTAAATTTCTTTTCGGTTAAAATGATGTTAAGGGCATCACACATATCTTTTGATGTGTCAGCAAATGTTCCATCTAAGTCAAACAATATACATTCTATGTTTTTATTCATTTTTTAGTCGAGGTCATAAAATAATTAATCTTTGTCATGCTAGACAATGTAAAAGTATAATCTACAGGATTTAGTTTTACACCAGAAACATCCTCAATTTTAAATTCAGCTAATTCCACTAATCTTGCAAGTTCAGATGGTTTAATAAATTTCTCATACTGATGGGTACCTTGGGGAACAATCTTTAAAACATACTCTGCAATAACTTTGGCAAAGGTAAAGGAAATAATATTTCTGTTTATTGTAGACATAAATAATTTCGATTTCTTCTTTGAAACTTTAGAGATATCTAGAATAAGTTTCTCTTGATCAGGAACATGCTCGATAAGTTCAAAACATATTATACCATCATATTTTTTTTTATTTTTTTCAATATATGATTCGAGAGTAGAGCATACATAATTAATATCAAGATCACTTTCCTTGGCATGTTGCCTTGCTATGTTAATAGTTTTTTCAGATGCATCTAACCCAGTTACTTTCGCACCTCTTTTTGTTAGTTCTTCTGCAAGCAAGCCACCGCCACACCCTATATCTAGAACCTCTAGACCTTTCACATCTATGCTATTTTGAATATATTCAACTCTTAAAGGAGTTAGATTATGTATAAGTTTATATGGACCTCTTTTATTCCACCATTCATGGGCATATATATCAAAATTATCTATTTCTTTTTTATCAACATTCATAATAAGCCTAATCTTTAATCAATTCAGTAAACTTATGATATAACATATCTTCGTTTATTGTCAGGAGCTTTTTATCTTTTAGTATCTGTTTTCCAGATACCCATACATTATCAATGTTATTAGATATAAGTTCATTTTCAATATATTTATATAAATCTAGTTCATTTATACCTAAGTCATTAATTTTAATTGAGATAAGGTCTGCACTATACTTGGGCTTAAGCTTTCCTATATTAAAGTCCAGCCCTAACGATTCAGCCCCATTGCTTGTTATTAATTTAAGTGACTCTGTTTGCGTTAAATGCTCACTCTTATTAATATTTAGTCGTGATAAAAGAGAAGTTAGCCTCATTTCATTTAATAAATTTATACCGCTACCCATTGCATGTTCACCAGTCCCAAGTGAAACCTTAATATTATTTTTTAAAAAAACTTTAGTATTACATTGAATATTTTTATACATAATGTTTAATGATGGAGTATGGACAATATGAATTTTATACTTTTTCATTATATTTATATCTGATTTAGTTACATGAAATGGATTCATAGCAGTAAACGAACTACTTAGCAATCCTAGTTCTTCTAAAAATCTTATTGGTCTTTGTTTATGTTTCTTTTTGAATATATTTAACTTATCTAAATTTTCATGCAAATACATTCTTACTGGAATATCTAGTTCGCTAGCTATCTGAGACACTTTTTCAAATCCTGACTTTGACAGCATATGAATTGCATTAAGATTTAAATATAATTTTATAGAAGGATTATTTCTATATTCATCATAAAAGCTAATACTTTTTGTAAAATATTCCTGCTCTTTCTCTGCCCAATTAGTTTTACAACTCAACACAGGCAAACCAATGTTTGCTCTCATACCTGATTTCATAACTTTTTTAAGGATTATTTCTGGATAAGTGCTGGTATCTGTAAATGTTGTAATGCCGTTTTTAATCATTTGGCAAAGAGCAATTTCTGTTGATAGCTCCAAATATAATTTGTTATTTATATTTTTTTGAGTATTTCGAATATTATTCTTTAAGTATTTGCGGGAAAATACATGAGGCAAACAAACATTATTATTTATTAAGCCAGGGGCTACTATATGGTTTTTTAATATTAGACGATTGTTTGTATGATATTTTTTTGATATTTCTTGCGAGGGCAGGATATCTTTAATAATATTCCCCTCAATAACCACAGAATGATCTTTCAATAAGCTTTCATTTTTTGAAGATAATACCCATTTAGCACTTATAATTTTATCAACATTTTGCATATCAATTATTATACTCAATTTAGACGATTTTTAATGCCAAATATTAGAAATAGCCATAAAATCAATTTTCAAGCTAATTTTGCTATCTTACAAATTATGTCGTGTATACCAAAGGTTTATGATAAAATAGTTATTTAATAACATATAAAAGAATATCAGCAATATATGCCAGAAAACCAAGAAATAAGATTCGAACAAGAAATGAGACAATCTTACCTGGATTACGCTATGAGCGTGATAGTAGGTAGAGCCTTACCCGATGTCAGAGATGGTTTAAAACCAGTACATAGAAGAGTTTTATTTTCTATGCATGAACTCAATAATGGCTGGAATAAATCGTATAAGAAATCAGCAAGAATTGTCGGCGATGTTATAGGTAAATACCATCCTCATGGCGATACCGCTGTATACGATACAATAGTTAGATTAGCTCAACCATTCTCTATGAGACATCCATTGATTGATGGCCAAGGGAACTTTGGATCTGTTGATGGAGATTCTCCAGCCGCTATGCGTTATACAGAAGTTAGAATGTCAAAATTATCGCAAGAATTATTACAAGACATTGAGAAGAATACCGTTGATTTTTCTCCAAACTATGATGGCTCTGAAAAGGAACCAACTGTATTACCAACACGAATACCTAACTTACTCGTTAATGGATCTACTGGGATAGCTGTAGGTATGGCTACAAATATTCCTCCACATAATCTTATCGAAGTTGTGGATGCAACAATTGCAATTATTAATAATCCGTTATTAGCAGATAAGAACAATATTGATGAATTAATCAAAGCCAGTAATCTGCAAGGGCCTGACTTTCCAACATATGGTGAAATTAAAGATAGTGGAGGAATTAGAAATGCTCTCCTTACTGGGAGAGGATCTTTTAAAATCAGAGCTAAACATATTATAGAAAAAAAAGATAATGATAGAACGTCTATTGTATTCGTGGAATTACCATATCAAGTCAACAAGGCAAAAATGATTGAAAATATTGCCCAGCTTGTAAGAGATAAAAAAATAAATGAAATTAGTCATCTTAGAGATGAATCAGATAGAGACGGAATGAGATTAGTGATTGAGTTAAAGCGTGGAGAACAACATGAAGTCTTGTTAGGCGCATTATACAAACATACAAATGCTCAAACTTCATATTCAGTTAATACAGTTTGTCTTGTTGATGGGGAACCAAAAACACTGGGCTTTACTGAAATTTTAAATGAATTCATTAAACATAGACGAGAAGTTATTACTAAAAGAACGTTATATGATCTTGAGAAAGCTAAAAATAAAGCACATATTCTCGAGGGCCTTGGAATAGCATTGTTAAATGTAGACGAGATAATCATGATGATTAAAAAATCTAAAAATTCATCGGAAGCTAAGACTGCGTTACTCTCAAAAACATGGAAGCCTGGACAGCTCACTGAATTTTTAGGGGTTGTAGATAAACAAACCAATGCTTTTATAAAAAGTGATGCTCAATATGGATTGCATGGAAAATTATATAAGTTATCACCGAAGCAAGCACAGGCAATTTTAGATTTAAGACTGCAAAAACTTACTGGTCTGGAGCAGGAAAAAATATTTACTGATTATGAATTAACAATTAATGAGATAAAGGGCTATATAAAAATACTTTCTCATACCGAAGAGCTCGATACCGTGATGAAAAAAGAGCTAGAAGATGTAAAAAGTGAATATGGTGAACCAAGAAGATCTATTGTATCTGATGATGAGGGAGAGCTAAGAAAAGAAGACCTGATTAAAAAGGAAGATATAATAGTTGTTTTAACAAAAGCCAACTATGTCAAGCGTCTACCAGCAGCTGATTTTAAGAGTCAAAAGAGGGGAGGAAGAGGAGTTAATGCTACTAAATTTAAAGATGGAGATGAGGCAAAACTATTATGCAAAGCACATACTCATGACATAATACTTTGTTTTTCATCGCTGGGAAAAGTTTATGCGATTAGAGCATTTGATATTCCGGACCCAAGCAGACAAGCTAGAGGCAGACCTATAAACAATGTATTACCCCTGGAAAATGATGAATCAATAAGTACTTTTGTTGTAGTGAATTCCTTTGAGGAAGATGCGTATCTATTTATGTCAACAAAAAATGGAATGATAAACAAGATTCCAGTTAATTTATTTAAAAAAATACGTACCACAGGCTTAAAAGCAATTTTACTCAAAGAAGGAGATTTTTTATTAGGCGCCCATTACACTAATAAAGATGAACTGATCATGTTAGTTGCTGACAATGGCAAGGCTATTAAATTCTCTGAGTCAGACGTAAGAGCAAGATTTAGAGGTACGCTTGGTGTAAAAGGTATTAAACTATCGAAGAATTCAAAACTCGTATCGATATTAAAACCTACATGTGGTGAGATTATAGCAGTCACAGAAAATGGTTATGGAAATAGAGTTTCTGTCGAGAATTATAATACACAAAAGCGTGGGGGTGTTGGAGTAATAGGCATTAAAACCAGTACACGTAATGGAAAGGTTGTTGGGGCAGTTAATGTTGGACCTAATGATCAAATAATTATGATTACAAACAAGGGTAAAACAATTAAGATATCAATAAATGATATGCCTATAATTGGAAGGAACACACAAGGAGTTAGGTTACAAGTTTTACAAGATGATGAAAAACTTGTGGCAATATCAACAGAAACAATTATTAGTGATGATTGAAGATTTAAATAAAATAAGAATTCTTATTGATAAGATTGACAAACAAATTGTCAAATCATTGAATGACCGAGCAGATCTTGCAAAAAAAATAAAAAAAGCAAAAGCATCATCTGAAAAAAAAGATATATTTAGGCCTGAAAGAGAAGCTCAAATACTCAGAAAGATAGCGTCAACTAATTCAGGACCGCTCACCACTAAACATTTACAAGCTATATTTAGAGAAATTATATCCTCATGTCTGTCATTGGAAACTGATTTAAAAGTCAGTTGTCTAGGTCCACAAGAGTCATATAGTCACCTTGCGCTGAATAAATTTTTTGGTTCATCGGTGAAGATTAAATTTAATGACTCAATCTCGGAAATATTTGATGACGTATGTCGACAAAATATAGATTTTGGAGTAGTTCCAATTGAAAATTCAAATCAAGGTAGTATAAAAGAAACAATAGATCATCTTATTAAAGATAATAGTCAGTTATGCGGCGAAGTTAATTTAGATATAAAACACTGTTTATTATCTAATTCAAAAAAAATAAGTGAAATAAAAAAAATTTATGCTCATGAACAAACTTTCTTACAATGTAACCAGTGGCTTAATAAGAATATGCCAAATATCCAAAGAATCTTTATATCGAGCAATTCTGCTGCAGTGCAAAAAATTGTCAAACTTAAGAATTCTGCAGCAATAGCTAGTAAGAGTTGCGGATCTGTCTATGAGGTTGGAATATTAAAAAATAACATACATGATAGTATAGACAATACTACAAGATTTATTGTTGTTGGTAACTATAATATAGCCGCAAGTGGTTTTGATAAAACCTCAATCTTAATATCTGTAGATAACAAGGCTGGGTCATTAAATGAATTATTATTACCTCTGTCTAAGAATAAAATAAGTATGTCTAAAATAGAATCTATCCCAACTAGAATCAATAATTGGGAATATATGTTTTTATTGGATATTGATGGACATGTAAATGATAAGATTGTTGGTCAAGCACTTAAAGAGATACAAAAAAAGACTTCATTCTATAAAAATCTAGGTTCATACCCTAAAAGTATTTGAGTAATAATGGCGAATAAAGCATCAACATCAACATATCAGCCTGGCAGAAATATTAATGATATTCAGAAATTATATGGTTTAAAGAAAGTTATTAAATTAGCATCTAATGAAAACCCGCTTGGGCCTAGTAAAAAAGCAATATCTGCAGCAAATAAAATTGTGAAATCGATCAATAGATATCCGGATAGTAAATCGACAGACCTTAAATCTGTTATCCTCAAAAATATTTCTAAAAGAAATATCTTGATTAGTAATATTATTATTGGAAATGGATCAAATGAAATTCTAGAGCTAGTTGCTCGAAAATACCTAAATAATAATTCAGAAGTTTTATTTTGTAAGCATTCTTTTTTAGTTTATAAAATTATTTCAAACACAATGAAGGCAAAGATTGTTGAGTCAAGACCCATTAAAGAAAAAGGAAAAAATTTCATGGGAATAGATTTGGAATCCATGAAATCTAAAATAACCAATAAAACTAAAGTTATATTTATTGCAAATCCAGGAAACCCAACAGGAACTGTAGTGCCAATTAATGAGATAGAGAATTTTGTTAAGAAAATTTCTAAAAAAATAATTGTTGTGGTTGATGAAGCATATTATGAATATTCATCTCATCATGGATTTAAAAGCGCCGTAAATTTATTAGCAAAATATAATAATATTATAGTTACAAGATCATTTTCTAAGATATATGCTTTAGCTGGAGTACGCGTAGGTTATGGATTAGCCTCAAAAGATATAATTTCTGAGTTTGATAAAATAAGACAACCATTTAATGTAAATTATGTTGCTCAAAAAATGGCAATAGCATCTCTTGAAGACGGAAGATATCTTAAAAAAAGCTTGGCTCTTAATGATGCAGGTATGCAATTTTTACAATTAGAATTAAATAAATTGGGAGTTGAATATCTTAATACTCATACAAACTTTATCACTATATGTCTAGGTTCTAAAGCCCAAAAAATATATGAAATATTGTTGTCTGAGGGTGTAATATTAAGAGCTTTGGAAAATTACGGTCTCCCTAATTACTTGCGAGTAACTATTGGTACAGAAGAAGAGAATAAGATGTTCATCAAGAAATTTACAAAATCTTTAGAGGGACTGAAATAAATGTACAACTCGATTTATATTTTTGGTCTAGGAATGATGGGTGGATCACTTGCGTCTTCAATTAAAAGTAATAAATTATCAAAAAAAATATATGCGTATGATAAAAATCTTAATAGTCTGAAATATTCTAAGGATAAGAAGCTTATTAGTGATTATGATAATAAAGATTTTAAATACTTATCAGAGTCTGATCTTATAATAATATGCGCACCGATGAATGCATATAAAAGTATTTTTAATACCATTAAAAAATACAAAAAATCTAGCGCTATCATTACTGATATTGGAAGTACTAAGCAGAATATAATTAATGTTTTAAAATTAGCTACAGCAGACTATGAGGAATTTTTTATAGGCTCTCATCCGTTAACTGGGAAAGAAACAAGCATGGTTACATCGTATGAGAAAAATCTTTTTGATAAAGCTGTGGTATTGGTAACGCCTACAGAAAAAACCAAAAAGGTTTTAGTTAATAAGGTGTCGAAGTTCTGGAGAGCAATGAAATGCAAAGTAACCACTATATCTCCAGAATTACATGATCTTGTTTTATCAGAAACAAGTCATTTGCCACATCTGGTTTCTTTTGCATTAGTGAATATTATCTTAAATACTAAATCGATAAAAAATATAAAAGATTATACTGGCGGCGGCTTTAGAGATTTTGCAAGATTAGCTCATAGTGATGGAATAATGTGGAGTGATATTTGTAGCACCAATGATAAAAATATTATTACCTCAATAAATATGCTTATAAAAGAGTTAAGTTTAATTAAAAATATGATCAAGAGTAATAATAAGTCTTTACATTTATATCTGAATGGAATCAAAGCTAAATTAGATAAGAAATGAAGGAAAATTCAAATCTAATAATTAATAACCCAAAGAAACTAGAAGGACTGATAAGCATTCCTGGAGATAAATCTATTACGCATAGGGCAATAATGCTGGGTTCTTTATCTGATGGGCAACTTAAAATCTCTAATAGCCTTTTATCTGAAGACTGCATGAAAACTCTTCTAGCATTCAGAGAGCTTGGAATAAATATTGAAATTAATGATGATATAGTTACTATATTTGGTAAAGGTCTGAATGGACTTTTAGAAACAAGTTCTCAAATTGATGCAGGTAATTCAGGAACAATGGCAAGATTATTATCAGGCATACTTTCTGTTCAGAATTTTAATAGCTCAATTTCCGGGGATGAGTCATTGGTTACTAGACCTATGAAGAGGATCATTGAACCACTCAAATATTTTGGTGCGTTAATTACATCAAAAGATCAAAAGTTACCTATGAGTTTTAAACCATCTGATGGCATGAAACCTATTAAATATCATAGTCGCATACCTAGTGCACAGGTTAAGTCATCTTTAATTTTAGCGGCATTATATATAAATGGTGAATCTATTATTAGTGAAGATGTGAAGACAAGAGATCATACAGAGCGACTTTTAAAATATATGGAATATCCAATCTTAATAGATAAAGATACAGTCACACTACAAGGCTGCAAAAATATAGTAGCGAAAGATATAGATGTCCCGTCAGATATATCTTCGGCTGCTTTTTTTATTGTTGCGGCTTTAATTAAAAAGGGTTCAGATATCACATTAAATAATATTGGGGTAAACCCATTGCGAACTGGAATCATAGATATTTTGTTAAAAATGGGAGCAAATATTAAGCTTACTAATCGCCGCACCATATGTAATGAACCGGTGGCGGATATTAATGTGAAGTATTCCCAGCTGAGCCCAATTAATATTTCAGGAGATATAATTTCTCGTCTAATAGATGAGTTACCAATCTTATTTATTGCATGTGCAACTTGTAAGGATCCGTCTTTAATAGAAGATATACATGAATTAAGATATAAAGAGAGTGATCGGATAGAAGCAATGGAAAATGGACTTAAAAAATTGGGCATAGCTATAATCTCAACTGAGAACTCTATAAAGATTACTGGTGGTATCTTTGGCGGAGGTATCGTCGATAGCTATGGAGATCATAGGATAGCAATGTCTTTCTTGATCGCAGGATTGGTTTCTAATAAACCCATAACAGTCTTAAATACTAGCAATATTAATACTTCTTTCCCTAACTTTGAGGATATTTTGAGAAATCAAAAAATAGATATTTATAAGATATGAGTAAGATACCGATTATCACGATAGATGGTTTAGCTAGCTCGGGAAAAACTACTATATCTAAGTTGTTATCTCGTCATTTAAGATTTTATATATTAGATAGCGGAATTTTATACCGTGCTTTTGCATATATTAAATTTATAGAAAATATTGATGATTACACAGTAGATGCTATCGCAAAAATAATTGAAAATCTTCAGATGATACCTACAAAGGATCTGGGATTCAGTATTCTTTATAATTCCAATGACATAACTAATAATTTACATAATGAAGAGATAGGATTGGAAGCATCTAATATTTCTAAAAATGAAAATATTAGGAATGTTTTATTATCCATTCAGCATGCATGCGTGCAAGCACCAGGACTGATAGCAAATGGTAGAGACATGGGAACAAAAGTTTTTCCAGAAGCTATGTTGAAGATATATTTTACAGCCAGCATAGACGTTAGAGCGAAGAGAAGATATGAGCAGCTGATGAGATCTGGATCTAGTCCAAATCTACTGAATATACGCAAATCTTTGGAAGAAAGAGATGAAAAAGATATTAACAGGGAAGTTTCGCCATTAAAAGCTGCTAAAGATGCTATTATTGTCGACTCTAGTGAATTAAATATTGATACTATCCTTGATAAAATCCTTGGATTGTATAAGATATCAAGAGTTTGAATTAAATGAGGAAAAAAAATTAATGGAACCCCAATCAGAATTTGAAGTATTATTTCATGACAGCATGAACAATGTTGACATGACCCCTGGTAGCATAGTTACTGCAACAGTAATAGAAATAAGAGATGATTATGTTGTAATAAATGCAGGCCTGAAATCTGAAGGCATTGTTCCTAAAAATCAATTCCTCAACCTAAAGGGTGAACTGGAAATTTCGTTAGGTGATGAAGTTGAGGTTACACTTGATATGATTGAAGATGGATATGGTGAAACCATCATGTCTCGTGAGAAAGCGAAAAGAACCAAAGTTTGGGATGAGTTAGAAAAAGTTCAAAATAGCCAAGAAAATATAGAAGGGAGAGTTTCCGGGAAAGTTAAAGGTGGCTTTACTGTTGACTTAATGAATATAAAAGCATTTTTACCCGGTTCATTGGTAGATATTAGACCCACCAAAGAAACAGATTATATTGAAGGTAAAGTATTAGAATTTAAAATTATTAAAATGGATAAAATCAGAAATAATATTGTTTTATCTAGAAAAGCAGTGCTTATGGATCAGAACTCGAGCCCAGAAGAAATTGCAGAGAAATATACTGAAGGAAAAGTTGTGAAAGGATTCATTAAAAATCTTACAGATTATGGTGCCTTTATTGATTTAGGCGGAATAGATGGTTTGTTGCATATAACAGATATATCATGGAAAAGAATTAACCACCCTAGCGAAATATTGCGTGTTGGTGATGAAATGGATGTAGTTGTCTTAAAATATGATCAAGAGAAGAATAGAGTTAGCCTTGGTATGAAACAATTAGATGATGATCCATGGGATAAAATTCCAGAAAAACTAGAATTACATGCTGTTTACAAGGGTAAAGTCGCAAATATAGCAGACTATGGAGTATTTGTTGACCTTGGTGATAATGTAGAAGGATTAGTCAGAACATCTGAGCTTAACTGGACAAATAAAAATATAAACCCAAACAAGGTCGTTAACTTAGGTGATGAAATTGACGTTAAAGTTATGGAGATTGATAATGAAAAGAGAAGAGTCTCGTTAAGCCATAAACAGTGTCTTGAGAACCCATGGTCGGAGTTTGATGATAATAACAGCAAAGGAGATATTGTCACTAGTCAAATTAAATCAATAACTGATTTTGGCATCTTTGTAGGTCTAGATGGTGGAATAGACGGACTTATTCATATAACAGATATTACATCTGAAGAGAAGCAGGAAGAAGCTATCAGATCGTATAAGAAAGGTGATGATATAACTTCAGTCATACTATCAATAGATTCTGAGAGAGAAAGAGTTTCTCTTGGCATCAAACAGTTATCTCAAAGTAAGCCAGAAGTTTCAGATAATGAGAAAACAGAGTCAGAGTCTGAATAATTATGGTTTTAAATAGATCAGAATTAATATCTCAGCTCTCGAATAAATTTAAATCTTTTACTACGTCTGATATTGATTATTCTGTTAAAAAAGTACTAGAGCATATATCTAAGTCTTTATACTCTGGTGAGAGGGTTGAGGTCAGAGGTTTCGGTACATTCTCTTTGCATAATCATAATTCTAGAACTGCCAGAAATCCTAAGACTGGAGAATTAGTGGCTTTAGAAAAAAGAAATAGTGTTCACTTTAAACCCAGCAAGGAACTCAAGTCGAGAGTAAATAATAAGAATTAAAACTTAATTTATCTTCAATTAGACACCCTAATAGAATAATATAATATGTAACTATGTTTAGAGTTTTAATATTTTTAGTCACATTATCATTATTAGCCTTGTCTATAACCATATCGATGCTTAATCCGTTGTCTATTGAAATAGATTTATATTTCCAAAAATATTCTGCCCCTTTACCGCTTTTTTTATTTATAAGTTTTTTAGTAGGATCTTTTTTGGCTTTACTATTTTTCCTATCAGCATACATAAAACATAAGCATGAGGCGATGAGTTCAAGAAAAATATTAAAAACAAAAGAAGATGAGATTGATAGTCTTAGAAAAAATCCTCTCAGAGATGATCACGAATGATTTATACCTTGATTGTTATAACGGTGATTATACTATCATCAGTATATTTTTATTACAAACCTGAACCTAAAGTTACCAAAAATATTTTTAATGCTGAATACTATAGAGGTTTAAACTATTTATTAAATAATGAAGAAGATAAAGCCTTTAAAATATTTGCAGCATTAATGGATGTGGATAGTTCGACTATTGAAACCCATTTAGCTCTAGGCGGCTTATATAGAAAAAGAGGGGAGTTTGATAAAGCAATTTTAATTCACCAAAATCTTCTTTCAAGGCCTACACTAGAAATAGAACTTAAGAATCAAGCTTTATATGAGCTAGCTAAAGATTTTCATTCTGCTGGACTTTATGATCGTTCAGAAAAAATTTTTAAAAATCTATCTGAAATTAAAAATTATAAACAATCATGTTTAGAACATTTGCTTAAAATATATGAGGTCACAAAGGATTGGGAAAAAGCTATAGAACTAGTGAAATCAATGAATATAATTTTTGTTAACAATCAAAAGACATCGCCACTGCTCGCACAATACTATTGTGAAATATCTAATGTATATGACAAGCAAAATCAAATTGAAAAAGCAATTGCTATATCAAAGAAAGCATTAAAAACTAATCCTGAATGTATACGAGCAAACTATCAATTAGCTAAATATTATTCAAAAAATGACATTAGAATATCAGTACAATATTATTATTCTATAATTCTTCAAAATAATAATTTTGGTAAATATATTATTAGTAAAATAATTTACTTAGCTAAAGAATTACAGAATAATGCAATGATTTTAAAAACATTAATAACTGTATCTCAAATTAAAAATATGCCATTTATCCCAGATATATATTTCTTTATTCTTTATGAAAAAGATAAAGAAGCTGCCATGAATTATATTAATTCTTTTGATAGAGGAGATTTAATGAATAATTTTGTTATAAGCCATACTTTGGCCTCAACGGAAGATCATACTAATACTGATAGCATGATTCATGACTTGGTTAACTCTTATAAAAATATTTTTTCTTCACATTATTGCTTTATTTGTAATAATTGTGGATATAAGTCTAATGGGTTAAACTGGATATGTCCCAGCTGTAATACTTGGGAGACTATAGTCCCAAAATCAGAAATTGATATCATAGAAGATGGAAGAAGCAGTGAATAGTAGCTCTGATAATAATAGGATAATTGTTGCTTTAGATTATAATGATAAAAAGCAAGCTTTAGCATTATCGAAAAAATTAGATCCGTCATATTGTAGATTAAAAATTGGTAAGCAGCTTTTTACTAAATATGGGCCAGCCATGGTTGAAGAACTTCAAAAGATGAACTTTGAAATATTTTTAGATTTAAAATTCCATGATATCCCCATAACAGTCTATAAAGCTTGCTCGGAAGCTTATAAGCTAGGCATATGGATGTTGAATATACATCTTTTGGGTGGTAAAGAAATGGTCCTTGCTGCCAGAAAAGCTAGAGATGAAGTAAATAAGAAATCTAAAATAATTGGGGTTACTCTGCTAACTAGTCACAATGCAGACAGCATGACTTATCTTGGTATGAATACTCGTGAAGAGATAGTTAAAAGTTTATCTATAATAGCTAGTGAGACAAAAATAGATGGTGTCGTATGCTCTCCTGGAGATATAAGTTCTATAAATGCATCTAAAAATAATTTAGAATTCATTACGCCAGGAATAAGATTGGGTGATGATTTAAATGACCATTCAGAAATATATACACCAAGCACAGCTTTAGAACTTGGCAGTTCTTATCTTGTTATAGGTCGCCCTATTACAGAAGCTAAAGACCCAATGAGTATTGTAGAAAAAATTAAATCAATGGTTTAAAATTTTTTTTAATTCTTGGTAATCATTTGAATTATTAAATTTAGCACCATATATCTGTATAATTTTTGATGCGCAATAATTTGCAAATTTCATAGACTCAAGAATATTGGTATCTATATATTGATGCATGAAAGCACCAAGAAACATATCTCCTGCACCAGTAAAATCTTTAGATTCAACTTGATGACCAGAAATTTTATGATCATTAGTTCCATCGAAGCATATTGCTCCTTTAGACCCAAGTGTAATAATATACATATCCGTTAGCTCTTTCATAAATTTTTCTGCATCCTTTAAGTTATCAGTTTGTGAAAAGTTAAGGGCCTCTTGTTCATTGCAAAAAATGATGTGTGATTTTTTATTAAATAATTTCATCATATTATCTCTGAAGTACGAAACAATATTTGGATCTGATAAAGTTATAACTACTCTTGTATTATTCTCATGAGCAATATTTATCGCAGCTATTCCTACATTCAAAGTTGTATCTGATGTCACTAAATATCCTTCTATCAATAAGTAATTAGAATCTTTAATTGATTCTTTGCTTATATCATTTTCACTTAATAGACTTGATGATCCTAAAAAAGTATTCATTGTTCTTTCGTTATCGGGTGTAATCAGAACTAAACATTCACCACTTCTTTGATCATTAATTTTAGCAACATGAGCATCAACACCTGACTCATTTAAACAGTTGATAAAATTTTTGCCAGATTCGTCATCTGAAACTTTTCCTGAGAAACAAACATTATCCCTAAATTGAGCCATTGCATATACAGAATTTGCCACTGACCCGCCTGGTATAATTTTTTCTGGAGGCCTCATTCCTTTTAGTTTTTCATGAAGCGCAAAGTGTTGCTCATATTCATTTAATAGCATACATCCTTTTTCAAGTTTGAGATCTTCGAGCATTTGATCATTAATCTTATATTCATAATCTAATAATGCATTCCCAATACCATATAATTTATATTTGCTCATACTTTCTATCCCTTATAATAATTAGCTGTATATTGAATTCTTTAATGACTCTATAGCCATATATTTATTGACACCTAGGATATCATAAAATCCTTCCTTATATTATAAAATTAGAAAACTTCCCGGGTAAATGACATAAATATATAGGCATTGTAAGAAAAAAGTTGATCAAGAAATCTTATTACAAGTGCCCTCTCATAATATATAATAATTATTCTGCTCGAGTGGTGGAATGGTATACACGGAGGATTCAAAATCCTCTGTCGCAAGACATGTGGGTTCGAATCCCACCTCGAGTAGCGGATTATCTTTTATAGTTTGAAATATTTTTCTTATCAATAAATATCTATATAGAATCATGATATTATCTTGATATGGAGATTATATTGATTTACTCTTTTTTTATTGTTGTATTGGTTTTTGTTGGAATATATTCTTACAAACAAATAAAGCTATCGAAAGAAATTGCGCTTAAAGATACTACATTAGAAAATATCGAGGAAAAACTTAAAAAACATAAGCTAATTGGCGGAAGACATAAAAGGACGAATAAAAAAAATCCTCCAATCGTTTAACTATTTATTTTCTTTTTTAGCTGATTTTGCTAGTTTAGCCATTTCTGGGGTATAAGCAGCTCCTTGCCAGAGCATACTATAGACGATTTCCTCATTACCATTATCGCAAACATCAATTACTTTCTGGAATAAGGGTTGAAAAGTCTCACTTTTATGAGAATTTTCATGATCATCATAAGACTTCCAGAATGTTATGATTAGTGCCTCACGATCTTTAAGATCAGAAGCCAATGCTTTCCCAATATTTGAACCTTCATTGGAGATTTGCCCACTATTTAGAACAACCATACCTCCAATAAAGCCTGTATCCGAGTGATATGTTTTCACATTTTCACACATTACAGCAACTCTCTCTTGAAGATCATCTAGAGTATACTCATCTTTAAGTATTACTCTGTTAATTGTTACTATTCCGTCATGCGGGAAGTTATTTATTAAACTCATAGTTAATTAAAACAAATATGGAGTTATAAATCAATATTAGAATATACTAATATATAATTTTATTGACATAAGCAGTATTAGAAGTATTATTTTGCAGTACTATGACAACTCTAATATCTTCATATGATTATCAGCTTCCTATTGATTCAATAGCCGCCAACCCTTTAGACCACAGATCAGACTCTAAGTTATTACATTATAATTTAAAACAATCTAGTTACTCAGATCAAAAATTTTCAAAGTTATTAGATATTTTAAAGAAAGATGATCTGTTGATCATGAATAATACAAGAGTAATCCCAGCAAGAATAAATTTAAATAAAGATAGCGGGGGTAGAATTGAAATTTTATTCAATAGAAAGATAAATCAAGACTCTATCGAAGTTATATTTTTTTCATCCAGAAAACCTATAATTAACTCTTATCTAATCTTAGATGATGAAAAATTTTTTAAAGTACTCGATATTAATAAAAATTACCTTACGCTTTTAAAATTATCGAAAGATAGTATTTTTAGTATTTTTGAGAAGTATGGCGAGATACCACTACCAAAATATATCAAAAGACTGCCCATTCATAGCGACAAAGAAAAGTATCAAACGGTATATGCTGAACATGATGGTTCTGTTGCTGCGCCAACAGCAGGATTACATTTTACACAAGATATGATTAATAAAATCTTAGATGCCGGCGTAATAATAAAATATCTTACTTTACATATTAGTTACAATACCTTTAAGCCTATAATAGTAGAAGATTTTATGAATCATGATATTGGAGAAGAGTACATAAAAATAGGAGAAGAAGTGTTTTCTGCTATTAATATTGCTAAAAAAAATAAATCAAGAATAATATCAGTGGGTACTACTGTAGCAAGAGCACTTGAATTTTGCTATACAAATAATATTCAGAAGTCTTACGAGGGACCTGTGGATATATTTATTTATCCTGGTTATGAATTCATGGCAATTAATTGTTTAATTACTAATTTTCATCTTCCAAAATCTTCATTACTTTTACTTGTTTGCGCCTTTGGAGGTAAAAAGAATATCATAGATGCATATAACTATGCTGTTAAAAATAAGTATAGGTTTTATAGTTACGGTGATAGCATGTTTTTAGAAAACATATGATTAAATTTACTCTAAAAAATAAAAGTGGGAAAGCGCGGTCTGGAATTCTTGAGCTTAAGCATGGGACTGTCGAAACTCCAGCATTCATGACCGTGGGAACATATGGATCTGTAAAATCTTTAACCAATAGTGATCTTTTGGAATCTAAAGCACAAATAATTTTATGCAATGCATATCATCTTATGTTGAGACCGGAACATGAGATTATTAAAAAAGCTGGTGGTCTCCATAAATTTATGAATTGGTCTAAGCCAATATTAACTGATTCCGGGGGATACCAAGTTTTTAGCTTGTCCGGTCAAGCTAAAGTTTTGAGAAATGGAGTAGAGTTTAAATCACCATTAAATGGAGATAAAATGTTTATGTCTCCTGAAAAATCTATTGAGACACAGATTAATTTGGGAAGTGATATTATGATGATTTTTGATGAATGCACTTCTTATCCTGCATCAAAAGATGAGGCTAAGAAATCTATGGAATTATCTCTTCACTGGGCTGAACTCTCTAAAAATGCCAATACCAGCGGAATGCCTCTTTTTGGAATAGTTCAAGGAGGTATGTATAATGATTTAAGAGAAATTTCATTAAAAGAACTGTCTAAACATAATTTTGATGGTTATGCCTTGGGAGGACTGTCTGTTGGCGAGCCTTCTGATATGAGAAATAATATTGTTGAACACATGGGGTGCAAGCTACCTGAAGATAAGCCAAGATATTTAATGGGTGTGGGAAAGCCTATTGACATTATCTATGCTGTGAAACAAGGTATAGACATGTTTGATTGTGTGATTCCTACAAGAAATGCAAGAAATGGACAATTATTCACTAGCTTTGGCAATTTAAATATTAGAAATAAAAAACATGAATCTGATTTTAATCCTATCGATAAAGACTGTTTATGCTTTACCTGCTCAAATTATTCTAGAGCATATATTAGACATTTAGATAGGTGCAATGATATATTGGCTGGAAGACTTATGTCGATTCATAATGTATACTTTTACCAAGAATTTATGAGAAAAATTAGATTGTCTATAGAAGAGAATAAATTAGATTGTCTTATAGAAAATATTGAACAAAACTATTTACACGAATGAGGTTAATATGGATTTTATAAATATAGCATATGCAGCAACAGACACTCAGGAACCATCAGCGCTAGGATTTCTTTTACCTATTTTTATTCTAGTCTTAATGTATTTTATTCTAATTAGACCGCAGTCAAAAAAATTAAAAGAGCATAAATTAATGGTAGAAGAATTAAAAGTAGGGGATGAGGTTTCCACGATTGGCGGAATACTTGGCGTAGTATTAAAGATTGGAAAATCTTATATACAACTAAAAATTTCAAATGATGTTGTGATTAAACTTCAAAAGTCTTCTGTTAGCAAAATATTACCTAAAAATTCTCTGGAGTCCATAAAGTAATATGTCATCATATCCGCGTTGGAAATACATTATGGTTATTTTGATATTAATAATATCCATAGTATACTCGCTGCCAAATCTTTATAGTTCATATCCTGCTTTAGAGATAAATAAAAATAATAAGATTGATATATATCAAGTAATTAATATTATCGACCCAAACATTAAAGTAGAAAATGTAATTCAAGAAAATAATAAATTTATATTTAAATTTAGCAGCTCAAAAAAACAGCTTGATGCTTATAATAAAATAAGCTTGTCAAATATAAAAACTAACTATACTTTAACAAATTATATTAATTTACCTGATTGGTTGAAATCCATTAATGCTTATCCTATGTTTTTAGGTTTAGATCTAAAGGGTGGTGTGCATTTTTTACTTCAGGTCGATAAAGATAACATCAAAACAAATTTACTTCGAGAAATTGAAGATGATGTAAAAGATATATTAATTGAAAAAAAACTTAGATATAATTCTTTCTATAAGACAGAAGAAAAAGTAATTGTTGATTTTGATATAGATAAACCTGTAGATGAAATTGTTCAAACAATAACTGATTCAGTTCCAGATATAATCATATCCAAGATAATTAGCGATAAAGATATAAGTTTTGAAATTACTCCATCTGAAGACTTAATTAGTAGAGATATTGCCAGTTCTTTAGCAAAAAACCTTACAATTCTTCGTAGCAGGGTAGATGAGTTGGGTGTAGCCCAACCAATACTTCAAAAACAAGGAAAAGATAGGATTATTGTTCAATTACCTGGTCTTCAGGATTCTACGAGGGCTAAAGGTATACTTGGGTCAACTGCTACGCTAGAATTTAGACTCACCAAAGGAACGCCAGAAGATTGGTATGCTTCTAAAATTTCTGGAACACCTGTTATAAACTCTTCAGTCTTATATAAACAACGTGATGAGTCACCAATTTTGCTTTCTCGTAAAGTTATTGTGGGGGGAGCTGATATTAAAGGTGCTAATAGCGGATTTGATTCATCAACAAATACACCAGCAGTTTTTGTAAATCTTAGTGATTATGGTGCTTCACGAATGCTTGAAACTACATCCAAAAATGTTGGCACTAGGATGGCTGTCATATTTGTTGAAAAAAATAAGAAAGAAGTAATAAATGTTGCTGTCATAAGAGAACCATTTAGCAAAACTTTCCAAATTACAGGGTTAGATATAAACGAAGCAACTGATCTTTCAATCCTTTTAAGATCTGGTGCGCTGAGTGCACCGATGGAAATTATTGAAGAGAGAACGGTGGGACCAAGTTTAGGAGAATTAAATATCTTAGCTGGTAAAAACTCAATATATTTTGGTTTATTTTTAGTTGGATTATTTATGTTAATTTATTATAGGTTATTCGGATTTATAGCAAATATTGCACTTATTGCAAATATAGTAATTATCACGGCTGTACTTTCAATATTCCAAGCCACATTAACTTTATCTGGAATAGCTGGCATAGTGTTAACAGTAGGGATGGCTGTGGATGCAAATGTTTTAATTTTTGAGAGAATCAGAGAAGAAATTATGAATGGAAATTCACCAAACGCAAGTATACACGCAGGTTATCAAAAAGCTTTTTCAACGATATCAGATGCTAATATCACAACTCTGATTGCAGCTATTGCATTATTAACCATAGGTACTGGCGCAGTTAAAGGTTTCGCAATCACATTGGTAGTTGGAATACTATCATCTATGTTTACATCGATTGTTGGAACAAGAGCCTTAGTTAGCGTAATATATGAACGAAAAAATAACAAAGGTCTTTCAATATAATGTTTAAGCTTATCAGTTCATCTCTTAATTATAATTTCTTAGGCCAAAAAAAAATTGCAATTCTTATATCGGCTTTTTTGATAATTGTAAGCCTAACTAGTTTTATGACTAAAGGTTTGAATTGGGGAATTGATTTTTCCAGCGGCTATATTGTTCAATTAAAATTTGAAAAAGAAGTTAATATCTCTGAGATAAGATCTGCATTTAAAGAGAATGGAGTGACCGATTCTGTCATGCAGTCATTTGGCTCTAATAATGAAATAATTATTAAACTTAAAGAAGAGAGTAATTTTAATAAAGACTCTGTTAATGTATTTCTTTTAGATACTTTATCTGAGACACATCCTTTTGAGATACTTAAACTAGAATTTGTTGGAGCTCAGATTGGAGACGAGCTTAGAGAAAAAGGGGAGTGGGCAATGTTGGTAGCTTTATTGAGTATACTTGTCTATATTGGTTTTAGATTCGAACTGCTTTTTGGTGTTGGGGCTATCATAGCTTTAATCCACGATGTAATTATAACTTTAGGATTCTTCTCTCTCTTCCAAATTGAATTTGACTTAAGTGTACTTTCGGCAATATTAGCAGTAATTGGATATTCATTGAACGATACTATTGTTGTGTATGATCGTATTAGAGAAAATATCAATATAGTTAAAACTGACTCTTATGAATATATATTAAATATTTCAATAAACCAGACGTTAACTAGAACTCTTGTCACTTCCTTAACAACAATGTTTGTTTTGATATCTTTATATGTGTTGGGTGGGTCAGCAGTGGAATACTTTGCTTTAGCAATGATGATTGGGATTTCAGTGGGTACTTATTCCTCTATATTTGTAGCAAGTACAAGCTTATATTTTTTAGGTGCAAATGCCGGGCATAGAAAAGATCTTTAACTAAGCTCAGGTAATATTTTTTTGTGAAGCCACTCTTTTGAAGCAATTAATGTTTTAGATTTATAAATATCATCTTCGCCTGCAAAATCTGTAACAAAGACACCTGCTTCTTTGCAGATTAATACACCAGCTGCTGATTCCCAGATATTTATCTTTGGATAGACTATTAAGTCAATTTTACCTGATGCCATATATATTAATTCCGTTGATTTAGAACCTATAAATCTCTCACTGCCATCTAACATATTTTCAATGTTTAATTTTATTTTTGAATTATCAATCACATAAAGAATTTTCGTTTTAGATAGACTCTTATTACGTATCTTAGTATTCTCATATAGTGCACCTTCACCCTTTATCGCTGTTATTAGTTCATCCTGGATAGGGTTAAATATTATAGCCGCTTGCGCTATGCCTTTTTGAAATATTGTAATAGTAATGTTGAAAAGAGGAAGCTTATTAGTGAAATTTTTATAACTATCAAGAGGATTGATTACCCATATATATTTATCATCATCACTATTGATATTTGATGTGATATTTTGACTGCTGGTAATACCCTCCATTATTTCACTGTCTACATATGATGGGCCCAATATATCATCATCACCATAGGGATAAGATTCAGCAATAACGTCCGCTATATGTTTATATAGTAAATCACCAATCTTGTCGTAAGACCTCAACTCATCTTGATCTTTGGACTTATATATCTTAGTGATGATCTCTGAAGCTGACCTACATGCTTTTAATGCTATATTTAATCTTGGTTGCATATTGTTTTAATCCAATAAAATATTCATAATACTACAATATGTTTTCAAATGTTCATATAGTTTTGGTTAATACGTCGCATCCGGGGAATATCGGTTCTACCGCTAGGGCTATGAAGACCATGGGTTTTAAAAAATTACTTTTAGTTAATCCAAAAGAGTTTCCATCAGCAAAATCTGACGCACTAGCAGTTGGTTGTATTGATGTTCTTGAAAAAGCTAAAGTGTTTTCTAGTCTTGATGATGCTGTTGCGAGTGCTAATGTGAATATTGGTCTTTCGGTAAGAACAAGAAAAGCTTTGATTCCAACATTAAATGTAAATGAATGTATCAATCATGTATTATCAAATAATAATCTTAAATATAATATCATTTTCGGAAATGAGTCATCTGGTTTATCAAATAGTGATCTACTAAAATGTGATTATATAGTTTCAATACCAACTCATAAAGACTACAACTCTCTTAATTTATCAGCAGCTGTCCAATTAATTACTTATGAGTTTTATAAGCACTCAAATACATATATCTCTAATAAAAAGAAACCTACTGTACGCGCAACAGCTAAAGAAAAAAATTATTTTATTGAGTCTTTAATTGCTCTTATGGGTCAAACAAAATTCATGAGTGTTAAAAATTCTAAATCTCTGACAAAAAAAATATATATATTATTTAATAAGGCTAACCTTGAATCTGATGAGGTTAATATGCTACTTGGAATGCTTAATTCTATCAATAAAAAGCTCAATAAGTAGTTGATAAGAACACTGGGTTATTGCATACTTAATCCATGAAATTAACAACAAAAGGAAGATACGCCATAATTGCAATGGTTGATCTCAGGCTAAACGGAACTGTAGACCCTATAAGATTAAAAGATGTCTCTAAAAGACAAAATATCTCTTTATCGTATCTAGAGCAGTTATTTTCTAAACTTAGATTGTCGGGTTTGGTGAAAAGCGTAAGAGGTCCTGGAGGAGGATATGTTTTAAATAAAATACCCTCAGAAATTAATCTCCTGGATGTAATAACTGCTGTAGATGAAAATATAGATCAAACTCAGTGTGGAGGAGCTATGAATTGCATTAATGAAAAGCCCTGCTTAACACATTTCATATGGACAGATTTGAATAGTATAATTAATAAATATATGCAAGGAATCAACTTAGGTGATATAGCATTAAGAGAAGATGTCAAAAATATAATATTTTTAAGGGAGAATGAAAATGTCAGTCATAATCAAAGACAAGGAAAGTAATATGAGTATGCCAATATATCTTGATTATTCATCAACGACACCAGTCGATGAAAGAGTAGCTAAGAGTATGCTTGAATGTTTGACCGTTAAAGGAACGTTTGGTAATCCTGCGTCAAGATCACATCCTTACGGATGGGATAGTGAAAAATTAATTGATGAGGCTAGAATTAATGTTGCTAACCTTCTTAATGCTGATAAACGTGAAATAGTCTGGACAAGTGGTGCGACAGAATCTGATAACTTGGCTATTAAAGGTGCTGCTTATTTTAATAAGAGTAAAGGAAATCATCTTATTACATTAACTACTGAGCATAAGGCGGTTTTAGATACAATGAGATTTTTAGAGGGCGAAGGTTTTGAGGTTACATATTTAAACCCTCAGGATGATGGGTTGTTAGACTTAGAAGTATTAAAGGCTGCAATTAAACCCACAACTATTTTAATATCTATAATGCATGTGAATAACGAAATTGGTGTAATACAAGATATGGAATCTATAGGAAAAATATGCAAAGAAAATGACATATTATTTCATGTTGACGCAGCACAGAGCCCCGGCAAAGTTGAAATAGATGTGCATAAATTTAATATTGATCTTTGCGCACTGTCAGCCCATAAGGCATATGGACCAAAAGGTATTGGAGCTCTTTACATTCGTAGAAAACCTAGGGTAAGAATACAGGCTCAAATGCATGGTGGTGGACATGAGAGAGGATTTAGGTCAGGAACACTTCCAACACATCAAATCGTAGGAATGGGAGAGGCCTTCAGGCTTGCGAAAGAAGAAATGACAGTTGATAATGAGAGAATTAAAAAATTGAGAGATATTTTATGGAATGGCCTCAAGGATATGGAAGAAATTTATTTAAATGGTGATCTAGATCAACGTATTCCTGGAAATTTAAATATCAGTTTTAATTTTGTAGAAGGAGAGAGTCTAATAATGGCAATCAAAGGAATGGCAGTCTCTTCAGGTTCAGCATGTACGTCTGCTAGCTTAGAACCTAGTTATGTATTAAGAGCCTTAGGTCGTGAAGATGAATTAGCACATAGCTCTATCAGAATGACTATAGGTAAATACACTACAGAAGAAGAAATAGATACTGCAATTACTTTATTAAAAAATGCTGTTACAAAACTGCGTGCGTTATCACCGCTCTGGGATATGTACAAAGATGGCGTTGATTTAAAATCAGTAAAATGGGCAGCACATTAAAAATATGAGTATCACAATCACACAGACTGCTGCAAAACATGTTAATGAACATTTGATGTCCCGTGGTACAGGCATAGGTCTAAGACTGGGTGTCAAAACAACAGGTTGCTCAGGGTTAGCATATGTGATTGAATTTGCCGATAAAGTAGAAAATGATGATAAAGTTTTTGAGGATAATGGAATCAAATTAATTATAAATCCCAAAAGTTATGTTTATTTAAAAGGTACAGAGCTTGATTTTGGAAAAGAAGGTCTTAATGAAGGTTTTAAGTTTAATAATCCAAATGTAAAAGATAAATGTGGGTGCGGTGAGAGTTTTAATGTTTAATGGATATATTAAAGAAGAACTTTTTTGAATTATTTAATATTGAAATTGCTATAGATGTAAATAGATCAGAGCTTGACGAAAAGGTTAAGGTTTTACAAAATAAATTTCATCCTGACAAATTCTCTAGTGGGTCTGATTTTGAAAAAAGATTAGCCCTGCAAATTTCATCTCATATTAACGATGGATATAAAATACTGGGTGACATAGTCCTAAGGATTGAGTATATTCTTAAAATCAATAATTTTGTTAAAGATGAGTCTAAAACTATTAATGATATTAATTTTTTACAAGAACAAATAGAGTATAGTGAGTTGGTTGAATCTTTGAATGACAACTTTGATAGTAAAATAATAGAAAACAGTCTTTCTAGTATCAAGTCTTCATTAAAGACTACAGTTGATAGTATTAAATTATCTTTTGAATCTAATGACTTTGAGAATGTGTGGCAAAATTTGTCGAAACTTAGGTTTTATATAAAAAATATCAATGAACTTGTTAAACTGAGAAATAAATGAGCTTACTTCAAATATCAGATCCCTCTATATCGAGTGATGACTTAAAAAAATTTGTTGTAGGAATAGATCTTGGTACCACTAACTCCTTGATTGCATCCTATGATACTGAGTTAAAGCTGTATGAGGATAATTCATCAAATTTAATACCTTCCGTTGTATCTATCACTAAAGAAGATATATTGATTGGCGCAAAGGCTGCCGATGCCTTTGATGATAAAAATGCTACATGTATTGCTTCTATAAAAAGAATAATGGGTTTATCCTATTCTGATATACAAAGCTTAGATTCTAAAGATGATTTACTACTTATAAAATCTAAAAATGGCTTACCATGTATTGCTGTGAATAATAAAGAATATTCAGCCATAGATATCTCGTCAAAAATTCTATCCCATCTTAAAAACCTAGCTGAAACTCATGAGAATAAAGCTATAGATGGTGCGGTTATAACTGTTCCTGCTTACTTCAATGATATACAAAGACAAGCTACCAAAAACGCTGCAAAATTATCTGGCATTAATGTTTTGCGATTATTAAATGAGCCAACAGCTGCTGCTTTAGCATATGGCCTTGAGTCTAATGAAACAGGATCATTTGTCATATATGATTTTGGCGGGGGAACATTTGATGTCTCTGTGCTTACTTTAGAAAAGGGTATATTTAAAGTCTTATCAACTGATGGTAATACACGACTAGGTGGTGATGATATTGATAATGCTATTGCTAAATGGCTTGTAAATAATTATTCTTTTTTAAAATCATATAAAATCATACAGATAAAAAAATATGCACGTTCCCTAAAAGAATCAATGAATAACAAAGATTCTTTTTCAATGGATATTGATGATAATACAATTTCTTTGTCAAAAAATGATTTCATTGATATCATTAATCCTATATTGAATGAAACATTTGATATTGTCACAAATGCTATAACTGAATCTAAATTATCATCTATAGATATTAAAAACATTATATTGGTTGGCGGTTCAACAAGAATAGACTGTATTAAAACTTTGCTAGAAAAAAAATTTTCTTGTGGAGTTCTCAATAATATTGATCCAGATAAAGTTGTTGCTCATGGTGCTGCAATCCAAGCATCAATATTGTCCGGTAATAATAAGGAAAACATACTTCTTTTGGATGTCCTTCCACTTTCATTGGGCATAGAAACATATGGAGGTCTTTCAGAAAAAGTAATATTAAGAAATACTCCAATACCTATTAAACTTAGAAAAACTTTTACTACTTTTAAGGACGGGCAATCTAAATTATTAATAAATATTATTCAAGGTGAACGCGAACTTGTTCAAGATTGTAATTCTCTTGGTGAATTTATTTTAAAAAATATACCATCAATGGTTGCAGGAGGTCCAAGAATAGATGTAGATTTTCAGATTGATGCTGATGGTATTTTATCTGTCTCTGCTACAGAGACAACAACTGGAAATTCTTCCATGATAGAAGTGAAACCTTCTTATGGACTGACTGAATCGGATATTATGAAGATGATCGATGATTCTAATAATAGTGCTGAGATAGATATGACTCTAAGGCGCTTAAAGGAATCAATTGTTGAAGGGAAAAGAGTTATTTATGCCTTAGAGCAAGCGCTTCAAAATGATGGCAAGGATCTTTTATCTGCAGAAGAAATTGCTATGGTTAATTCCGAGCTTGAAGGCTTGAAGTTAAGTATAACTGGAGAGGATTCGTCAGTTATCGAGGAAAAAATTAAACAGGTTGAAAAAAAATCAGAATTTTATGTAGAACGCAGAATGAATAGCAGTATAAAGTCATTCATTGCAGGTAAAGGTATAGATGATATACTGTAAAACGAAATGCCAAAGATAACTTTTTTACCTAATGAAGATATATGTCCAGATGGTGCTGTAATAGAAGCTCCAAAGGGGACTAGTATCTGTCGAGCAGCTCTTGATAACGGAATACCTCTTGAGCATGCATGCGAGTTATCGTGCGCTTGTACGACCTGTCATGTATATGTAGTCAAGGGTTTAGGGTCATTAGATGGTGCTACTGAAGATGAAGATGATTATCTTGATAAAGCATGGAGTTTGCAGCCAAATTCCCGCTTAAGCTGCCAAGCGCTATTAAGCGATGATGATATTACTGTTGAAATTCCTAAATATACTATAAATCATGCCTCTGAGAGACATTAATGGATATTAAATGGACAGATACTCTTGATATAGCAATTGCACTGGATGAAAAGCATCCAGAAATTGACCCATTAACTATTAGGTTTACAGATTTACATTCTTGGGTCTGTGATTTAGTTGACTTCAATGATGACCCGATGAAATCAAATGAGAAAATATTAGAAGCTATTCAAATGGCATGGATTGAGGAGAAATAGATGGCTATACAGCAAACATTAGCAATGATAAAGCCTGACGCTGTTCAGAGAAATTTAATTGGGTCCATTATTCAGCTCATGGAAGCTAATAACCTAGTGGTTAAAAAAATGATTATGATGAAGTTATCAAAGAATCAAGCTCAAAAATTCTATATTATTCATAAAGATAAAGATTTTTATTCAAACTTAATTGAATATATGACCTCAGATCAGGTTGTAGTCATTCTCCTAGAAGGTGATAATGCTATTAGTACTTATAGAGATTTAATGGGGTCAACTAACCCTGAGGAAGCTGGAGAAAAAACAATACGTAAATTATATGCTGTGAACACCACCTATAATTCCGTTCATGGGTCAGATAGCCCAGAAAATTCTAGAATTGAAATTGATTTCTTTTTTAAATCGTAAATATTCCAAGTCATGAAGAAAAATATAATTAAATTAATTAAGGGTTTTAAAGATATTCTACCTGATGAAATTAAATACTATAAATTTTTTGAGAATGCTATCGGGAAAATATCTTCGCAGTTTGCCGCAGAAGAACTGAGGTTGCCATTAATTGAAAAATCTGATTTATTTCATAGGTCTATCGGTGATGGTACAGATATTGTTAATAAGGAAATGTATGATTTCACTGATAAAAGTGGCACATCAATATGCCTTAGGCCGGAAGGAACCGCATCTGTTGTCAGAGCTGCTATAGAGCATAATCTGGTTTATGATCGTGGTCTTAAAAAGCAAAAATATTGGTACTATGGCCCAATGTTTAGGCATGAAAAGCCTCAGAAAGGCAGGTATAGGCAATTTAGTCAGTTTGGTGTTGAATACTTTGGCTTCTCTGATACTAATAGTGATATTGAGTTGTTGATGATGGGTAATCTTTTATTGAAAGAATTAAATATTGAAAATGCAAAACTGCATGTTAATTCATTAGGTGACATGGAAGATAAAAAAAGATATGAAAAAATAATTTTTGATCACATAAGCGCGAAAAAAGATAGTCTTGACGCATATCAAAGAGATACTCTGGCGAAGAACCCGTTGAGATTACTCGATAGCAAAAATGATAATATTAAAAAAATATTATTCAATATTCCTACATTGTATGAAACCTTATCAGATTTATCAAAGAATAGATTTGATATGCTGATGAACAAGTTGGATAGTCTTAAAATCAATTATATTCTTGATAATACAATAGTTAGAGGCCTCGACTATTATAATGATACTGTATTTGAGTGGAGGCATGAATCTTTGGGCAGTCAAAATGCAATATGTGCTGGCGGGAGATATGATAACTTAGTAAATACCATTGGCGGGGATGATGTTCCGGCAATTGGGTTTGCAATGGGAGTAGAGCGAATCATAGAAATATTAAAATCTGAAGATAAGCTTAAGATTAAAAGGAATACTTCTATCGGAATTATCAATGTTTCTTCTGAAAATGAAGTATATTCTCATTTAATTTCAAAAAACTTGAGATTTGAATTTAGTGACATCAATTTTTATAATACTGATTCTTCAGCTAGTTTAACGTCTCAATTAAAGCATGCAGTGAAGATTAATGACAAATTTGCGATAATAATCACAGATGATAATATTAAAAATAAAAATCTTACTATTAAAGCATCTGAAAATCAGATGACCGATATGCTTATTAGTTTCGAAGATTTAATTAAATATATGAGAAAAAAATATGAGTAGCCAGTATACGGAAGAAGAAGATAAGTTAATTTCATGGTTTAAAGATAATTATAAAAATATTATTTTTGGATTATTGTTTGGAACTATTTTGGTGTTTGGCTTTAAATATTATAATGATTTAAATGCTAACAAACAGTACGAAATGTCACTTAAATATGAAGAAGCTGTAAAAGACTATCAAGATGAAAAATATGAAAAAGCTATACTCTTGTCGCAAGAATATCAGGCAAACAACCCTTCCAGCATATATACTGCTATGATTAATCTATATGTTGCAAAAATATATCATGATGAGGAAAAATATATAGAATCATTAAAGGCTTTGGATTTTATAATTAAAAATTCTAGTTCAGAAGAAATGCAGATGATTGCTAATGTGAGGTATAGCCGAATACTAATTTTACAAAAGAAATATAATGAGGCAGAAAAATTTATTACATCAGTGATTAATTTTAATAATAATGCGCTTTTAGTTGAGATGCTTGGAGATATTAGTTATGTAAAATCTGATATTAACCAAGCTAAAATACATTATGAATCATGTCTAAGGTTTGATATAACACCAAGTAATAGAAAAATTATTGAGAATAAACTCAATTCAATCCAATAAATATGAATAAATGTGCACTTATAGTTTTATCTTTATTTTTTACTAGCTGTTCTTATACGAATGCCCTTTCTTATTTTGATTTTAGCAATGATAAAGCAAAAGAATATCAAAATGTAAATGTAGAATTATTGTGGTCAACTAATATTGGACAGGAAAGAAGTTTTAAGACTGGAGTCTTACAACCTGTATTTTTTAATAATGATTCATATACAATTGACTCAGAGGGGCTTATAACTTCTATAGATTTATCTACTGGAAATGTAAAATGGGTTCATGATTTAGATTTAGACGTTTCGTCTGGATTGTCTCTCCATAATAATATGCTTTTTTTTGGTACTAATGACGGAAAATATCATGGGTATAAAATAGACAGATTAGCTTCCTCTTATGGTTTTTTTGATAAATTTGATATAACTGCTTTGCTTCAAGCATCTTCTATTAAACCAGATTTACTTGTTCAACTCCTTAGCGAAGTTTCTTCGCCAGGTCTTGGTATCGATAATCTAATATTTGTTAAATTAGATGATGGTGCTACTGTGGCAATAAATATTGAAAACTCAACAATTGAATGGGAGTATAAAGGTAGAAATGTCCCATTGAGCATGAAAGGTTCTGGCTCAATAGCTAATTTGAATAATAATTTATTTATAGCAAGAGATGATGGTAACTTGATTTCACTTAAAAAGGATACTGGAAAATTGAATTGGCTTATATCAATTTCACCAAGATCAGGGCGTAATGAACTTGAGTCTTTACGAGATATAGAAATGACGCCTTTTGTTAAAGATGGCACTATCTTTGTTGGATCTTTCCAGGGAAACCTTATTTCAGTTGATGCCTTTAATGGTAACTTAATTTGGTCTAAACCAATTTCTATATTGTCAAATATTGATATTGACGAAGAGAGTGTTTATGTTGCGGATAGTAAAGGTAATATATTTTCCCTAGATAAGTTCTCTGGTTTCACAAAGTGGAAACTAAAATTAGAAAATAATTTAATAGGAACCCAATCCTTCTCTTATGATAAATATGTCATTAATATCTCTACAAAAGGTCATGTTATGATTGTTGATAAGACTAAGGGAAAAATTTTATCATTCCTTGATGTAATTAGTGATATCGATAATCAAGTTAAAGGAGTATTCATTAATAAAGTACTTTATATAACTAGTAAAAATGGTAGACTCAACGCAATTAAGATTGATTAATTTTACCCATGAATGAAAGCATTGCCATTATCGGCAGAACAAATGTAGGCAAATCACTGCTATTTAATAAACTAACTAAAGCCAGAAAGGCTCTAGTTATAAATTATCATGGCGTAACCAGAGATGTTAATTCTGGTTATATAGAGTTAGATGGTAAAACTATATATATAGAAGATACTGGTGGAATTCCAGAAGAAGTTGATCAATTTAGTCAACTCATCATAAACAAAGTATTAAAATCAATTTCACAAGCAAAATTAATACTATTCGTAGTATCTGCAGCAGATGGGCTTACTAATCAAGATCATGAGATATGTAAAATGTTAAGAAAGTTAGGCAGACAGACAGTTTTACTCGTCAATAAATGTGACTTAACGAGAAAATCACAACCGATAAGTGAGTTTTATGAATTAGGTATGAATGAAGTATTTATTATATCAGCAAAAAATAATATTGGCTTAAGCGAATTAAAAGAAAAAATATCTAGTGTTGGATCATCTAAAACATATGTAGAGAAAGATATTTTTAGAAGAATATCTATTATTGGTAAACCTAATGCTGGTAAATCAACACTTATAAATACTATTCTTAATGAAGAAAGAATGATCATCTCTGATATTGCTGGAACAACACTTGATGCTATCGAAATCCCTTTTAAATTTAAAGACAATAACTTCTTGTTATATGATACGGCTGGAATTACAAGAAAATCTAAAACAATTAGTACACTTCAAAAATTTAGTATTGGCTCAACCTTGGAAACTATCAAGACAACAGATATATGTGTATTCCTAATAGATGCTGAAGAGGGTATTACTAAACAAGATAAAATTATACTTAATATTATAAAAAAATATAATAAGGCATTCATAATAGTGCTCAATAAAATTGATACAAAATCAAAACATGAAATTAAAGAGCTCAAAGAAGAATTAGAATATTTTTCTAATATTATAGATAATGCTTCAATAATTTTAATATCAGCAATTGGTAACCAAAATATTAAAAAACTACTTTATACAATTAGTAATATTTCTTATTCAATCTATAAAAGATATAAGTCATCTTTGTTAACTGAAATATTAAATGAAGCTCTAGAAGAACATCAGCCTCCCATGATTAATAATAGAAGAATTAAATTGAAATTCGCGCAACAAGCAAAATCTGATTCTCTCTCAATTATTATTTTTGGCAATCAAACTGATAGGCTACCAACTTCTTATGAAAAGTATTTGAAAAATTTTTTTATTTCTAAATTAAAGTTAGTTGGGGTTCCTTTGAGAATAACCTTATCGAAACAAAAAAACCCATTCGAATGAATGGGTTTTTATTCAGATAACTTTAGTTATATTATTACTCTGCAGTCTTAGGACTGATCATATTTTTAACTTCAGATATTTTATTTGCAGGAAATCCACCTGTTGAAGCATGTTGTTTTATAAGCTCTTCATTTTCTGCATTATATACACAGTAAACTTTATCGCCTGTTACATAGCTATGGACCCATTCAATTCCTGTCCCCATATCTTTTAATATCCCACATGATTTCTGTGAAATACCTTGTAGGTCTTCTTGTTTCAGATCGCCTGCTCCTGGAATTTCTCTTTCTATTACGTATTGTGGCATTTTACCCCTCCTTTTTAATATATAGTCTATTCTGCTATGGATTCATTCAACCTTCAAGGAAAAATAATCAATTATTCGGTTGTCTAGAAAATACTCTGGATTAACATATGTTTTACTGAGCATTAAAGACCAATGCAAGTGAGGACCTGTTGATTTTCCAGTATTACCTATCTTTCCAATTAGATCACCTTTATTAACCACTTGCCCTTTTTCAACCAATATTTGATCTAAATGTATAAAGATGCTTTTTAGTCCTTTGCCATGGTCTAGGAGTATAAATTTCCCATTATAGTAATAATTACCTATCAAGATTATCTTACCTTTTGACGGAGAGACTATTGGAGAACCTTTTTCTGCCGCAACATCCAAGCCATTATGAAAATTTCCTTCTATATCATTATAAAACCTTTTCGTACCAAATCTCCCGGTAATGACACCATCAGCTGGAATAATAAATTTTAAATCAGGATTTTGATCATACCAAATATTTTTTGCTACTTGCAGACTCTCTCTTTCTAGATTGATTCTTTCATGGTTGTTAATTCCAGGCTTTGTATACTTTGAAGAAACACTTATATTTTGAGTATCAAAAGTCTTTTTTTTCACATTAAAGCTCAAATGACTTATGTTATTATTGATTTTTACTTTGAGCTTATTTTGACCTAAGTCACTTTGATATGGAATTGCATGTATTAAAAAATATTTTTTTTTATACTCTATAGTTAATAATTTCTGATTATTTAAGAAAACATCTGGGGTTGAATTATGCTGTTTCAACTCATGAATATAAATCCCGCCCTTAGTATTTATATGCAATCTATCTGATGCCTCCAATGTTTGAGAAGAATAAATTGATATAACAAAAAAAAGAAATAGGTTAAACAGTTTCATTATTTAGATTAAAATATTATTTTTATTTTTCCAACCTCTTTTGATATTTTTAGTGGTAATCGTAGTTATTATTCCACCCCTAACTTTCCAATATCCTATAACAGATATATATCTAGGTTTAATTAAAGTTGATATATCTTTTAAAACATTATTGGTGTTATCTTCATGGAATGCTCCAACATCTCTAAAAGAGCCCATATATAGCTTTATAGACTTTAATTCAACACATAGCTTATCTGGCACATAGTTTATAGTAAATTCAGCAAAATCTGGCTGACCTGTTAATGGACATAAGCATGTAAATTCGGGTATTTCCATTGTTATCAGATAGTCTTCCTTTACGTGAGGGTTCTCGAATGTATCTAAGATTTTATTTTTTGATTTCGTCATTGTTTTCTCCTGATAGTAGTATTATACCTAAGATAATATTATAATCTATTTAAGGGTTTTCTATGCGTCTATCAAAAATTAAATTAGCTGGTTTCAAAACATTTGTGGACCCCACCGTCTTATCTTTCCCGAGCAATTTAACAGGCATAATTGGACCTAATGGGTGCGGAAAATCAAATATTATTGATGCAATAAGATGGGTAATGGGTGAGTCTTCAGCTAGAAATCTCCGTGGAGAGTCTATGGATGATGTCATATTTTCTGGATCATCCTCAAGGCCAGAGGTCAGTAAGGCATTTATAGAACTATATTTTGATAATGAAAATAATACTTTAGATGCTAAGTTTGCCAGATTTAGTGAAATAGTAATCCGAAGAGAAGTTTCCAGAGATGGAATTTCTAATTACTCTCTAAATAATACTAGATGCAGAAGAAAAGATATAAGGGAAGTCTTTTTGGGCACAGGATTAGGCCCTCGTAGCTATGCCATTATTGAGCAAGGAATGATTTCAAGATTAGTTGAATCAAAGCCAGAAGAGCTACGAACATATCTAGAAGAAGCCGCAGGAATTAGTAAATATAAAGAAAAAAGAAGAGAAACTGAGCTTAGGTTAAAACATACGAAAGATAATTTGAATAGGCTGAATGATGTAATGAAAGAAATCTCTTCGCAACTGAATAAGCTTGAGAGACAAGCTAAAGCAGCAAACGATTATAGAGAATTGAAAAATACAGAAAGAGATTTGAGGTTAAGTTTGCTAAGCCTTAAATGGAATAATTATAATTTAGAAATTATAGAGTTGGATAAAACTATCAGTAAATCTAGCATTGAACATGAAAAGCAAAAATCACTGCTAACTAGTAAAGACAAGTTAATTGAGGAAACTAGGCTCCAAAGGAGCGCAAAACAAGAGATATTTAATGCAGCGCAAGCTAATTTTTATCACATAGGAAGCGAGATAGCAAAATGCGAGAAAGATATTGAACATTCTCAAGAATCTGAATTTTCAAGGCAAAAATCCATAGATGAACTTGTGTTGAATATAACATCTCTGAAAGAAGAACAAGAGAAAGAAAGTTTAAGAATTAAGAATTTAGATGGTGTTATTAAAGAGCAAAAGGCAAAGCTAAATAATGTGACTGATGAGTTGGACATGTCATATAAAGAAAAATCTGCATCTAATTTTGCATTACAAAATTGGCAAACGTCTTTCAACAACTTTATTTCTTCTCAGTCAGAGAAAAAAAATAAACAAGAAATTGAAAAAACTAAAATTAGGGCATCAGAAAAATCCATTGAGCTTTTAACGAAGAGATTAAAAATATTGGAATCATATACGATTGATGATGATCAAAATTTGTCTGAAAAGAATATAATCATGAGTACCGCAAATGATATACAGGAAAAAGTATCTTCAATATTAGTTGATGTGGAAAGATCGATATCTCTTGATAAGAATGATAATAAATTATTTAAAATACTACCATCTTCGATTAGATATATTTCTGATCATTTAAAGAGTTTAGTGCAAAATATTAAAATTTTAATTAGGTCCCAAGAAGATGAAATTACAGACATTAAGCATAAAATCAATGATTATCAAGAGTCTATTTCTATGGCTAAAAAATCATTAAATTCTCTTGAATTGGAAGTTCATGCTGATAACGAAAAGAAAGCTAAATTAGAGAAAGAAAAAATAGAATTTAAACAGATAATAGATAAAGTCATTTGGAAATCAGAGGAACTTCAGAGATCTCAAAATGATTTAAATGTTTCCATTTCATCATTGTTATCAGAACAGACGGCCGCAGATGAGAATCTTACTAGAATTAATCGTGACAAGGTTAGCTTGGAAGATAGGAAGCTAATACTCTTGTCTAGTGATTCAACACCTATGAAGCCATCCTCTGATATGCAAAACTTATTAAAGAAACTACTTAATGATAAGAAAAATAAGGAGATAGGTTTAACTGAAATAAGAGATTCTTTGACTTTATTAGACAAGAAAACATCTGTTTTTGAATCTGATAAAAATGATATTAATATTGTTATCTCTGATTTGAGAGAAAGATTAGAATTAATGAAAATATCACTTAGTGAGAAAACGGCCCAGCGTAATTCTTTGAAAGATAATTCAGATATACCTACTTTAGAGATTGAAAATGCTTTGAATAAAACTTTAGATTCTGACAGTATTGATTCTATCGAAAAAGAGATATCCAAGGTTCAATCTAAAGTTAATGTATTAGGAGCTATAAATTTAGCTGCTATTGATGAATTAAAAGATCAGAAAGAAAGAAAGGTATATCTTGATAATCAGTATGATGATCTATCTAAGTCTGTTGCTACTCTCGAAGGTGCAATTAAAACTATTGACAGCGAGACTAAAGTTAAGTTCAAAGATATTTTTGACCAAATTAATAGTAATTTAAATAATTATTTCACTAAAATATTTGGTGGTGGAAAAGCCTATCTTGAAATGACTGATAATGATTTATTAAATACAGGTGTATCAATCATGGCAAGGCCACCTGGAAAATTAATTAAAAATATTAATTTACTTTCTGGTGGCGAAAAAGCAGGAGTAGGCATAGCATTTGTATTTTCAATCTTTAAAATAAATCCAGCCCCTTTCTGTTTATTAGATGAAGTGGATGCTCCGCTAGATGAGGCTAATAATGCTAGATTTTGTAGTGTAGTTAAAGAAATGTCTGAGACTGTACAGTTTATTTTTATTACACATAATAAATCAACCATGGAACTCGCAGATATTTTATCAGGTGTAACTATGCGAGAACCAGGCGTCTCTAAGCTTGTGTCTGTTAATGTTGGTGAGGCTGTTAATTTAACAGCTAACAAGCAATCTTTGTCTGGAAATATAAATCAACCTAACTAGTGTAATGCCAATCGACATAGCATCATTAAAGATAAAAATTAGATCACTTATTGATGAAATTAATCATCATAATAATCTCTATCATACTTTGGATCAACCAAAAATTCTTGATTCTGAATATGATGTTTTATATTCTGAGCTCAAGAAATTTGAAAAAAAGTACCCAAAATTGATTTTTAATGACTCACCAACGCAGAGGATAGGGGTAAAGCTATTAGGAGGATTTAATAAAATTAAGCATAAAAATCCAATGTTATCTTTAAGCAATGCTTCTGACGATAATGATTTTAATGAATTTTATGTAAGGCTAAAAAAAGATTTGAATAAAAAGGATATTGTCCTTTCTGCAGAACCAAAATTTGATGGACTAGCAATAAGTGTAACTTATAAAAATGGTATATATCACTCAGCTGTAACAAGAGGTGATGGAGAAATTGGAGAAGACGTTACTGCCAATGTTAAAACAATAAAATCTCTTCCCTTAAAAATAACTACTACTGATGTACCTAAGATACTAATATTGCGAGCTGAAATTTATATGAATATTACTGATTTCAATAGACTCAACAAGACTCTAAATTTAGCTAAAGAAAAAATGTTTGCTAACCCAAGAAATGTAGCTGCAGGTACTATTAGACAACTGGATCCTTTAGTTGCATCAAAACGTAATTTACAGATCTACTTTCATGGGGTTATGAATGCTAGTCTGTTAGGTGATAAAACTCATATGAGTTCACTTGAGAGAATTAAATCTTATGGGTTACCAGTTTGTGAATTAAATAAGTTAGTCTTAAATCTTGAGGCTGCAAGAGATTATTATAATTATATTATTGCCCTTAGAGATTCTCTGGGGTATGAGATAGATGGAATTGTTTATAAAGTAAATAATTATGAATCACAAGAATTGCTAGGTTTTACTGCAAAGGCTCCAAAATGGGCAATTGCCTATAAATTTATATCTGCCGAAGCAATGACTACTCTAGCTAATGTTACATTTCAAGTTGGAAGAACTGGCGTGATTACGCCTGTGGCAGAACTGAAACCAATAAACATTGGTGGCGTCTTAGTTAGCAGGGCTAGCCTCCATAATATGGATGAGATTATTCGAAAAGATATAAGAATTAATGATACTGTTTATGTAAAAAGAGCAGGAGATGTTATCCCTGAAATTGACAGAGTATCAATAGTCCATAGAAAAAATTCTACAAAAATTGTTATGCCAAAAAAATGCCCATCTTGTGAAGTTGATCTTATAAAAATATCTGAGCAGTCAACATATAAGTGTCCTAATGAATATAATTGTTCTCCACAAATTATGCAGTCAATACAACACTTTGCTTCCCGCAAAGCTATGAATATTTCAGGACTAGGGGAAAGTTTAATTGAAACGATGGTTGATAACCATATAATTAAAAATTATACAGATTTATATATTTTAGATATTAAGTCACTCTTAAATTTGGATAGGATGGCGTTAAAATCTTCTACAAATCTAATTGATTCTATAAATAAGTCAAAAAATATTAGCTTTGATAGGTTTTTATATTCCTTAGGTATTAGAGAGGTGGGAACATCAACAGCAAGAGTATTAGCAAAAAGTTTTTCTACTATCGAGTCCTTAATGAATACTGATAAGATTCAGCTTGAAATGATAAAAGATATTGGCCCAATTGTTGGTGAAAATATTTATAAATTTTTCAAATTAAAAAAGAATAAGGATAATATTTTAAAACTTATAAAGAATGGTATTCACATAATTTATTCAGAGGCTAGTATTGTTCAAGAATATAATGGTATGACCTTTGTTGTAACTGGAGTTTTTGATAACTATAAAAGAAAAGATATTGAGGATAGGATTAGATTGAAAGGTGGAAATATATCAGTCTCAGTTTCTAAAAAAACTCATGCTCTTATCCTTGGAACTAATCCGGGGTCAAAATATCAAAGAGCTCTTGATTTAAATATTAAAATCATAGAAGAGAGTGGGCTTCCTAAGCTTCTCTAAGTAATTCATTGATGCCTACCTTGCTTCTAGTTTTTTCATCAACTTTTTTAACAATTACAGCACAATATAGGCTATAGTCTCCATTTTTTGAAGGCAGGTTACCAGATACTACAACAGAACCTTCTGGTATCAGACCATAAGTAACTTCACCTGTTTCTCTATCATAAATTTTAGTGCTTTGTCCAATATAAACTCCCATTGAGATCACAGAGTTCTTTTTAACAATGACTCCTTCAACAATTTCAGATCTTGCTCCTATAAAACAGTTATCTTCTATAATTGTTGGATTAGCTTGAAGCGGCTCTAGGACTCCACCTATACCTACGCCACCAGAAAGATGAACATTTTTACCTATTTGGGCACACGAACCAACTGTAACCCAGGTATCAACCATGGTACCCGAATCAACATAAGCACCTATGTTTATGAATGAAGGCATTAGAACAACATTTTTGCCAACAAAAGTTCCTTCTCTAGCAATAGCTTGCGGAACTATTCTTATGTTATTTTCTTTAAGATAAGTTTCTTCTATATTTTTAAATCTTGAATCTAACTTATCATAAAATTTTGTATAACCAGTATCTATGATTTGATTTTTTCTAAATTTGAATGATAAAAGAATTGCTTTTTTTACCCATTGATTAACAATCCATGAGCCATTTTTATTTTCAGCAACTCTAATTTTTCCTGCATTTAATTCTTTAATAATATCTTCTACAAGATTTTCAACAACATGTAAGTCTGCATCTTTTAAATCTGTATCATATGCATTCTCTATTATTTCTATATATTCTTTATTCATAAGGTACTCGGAATTTGGTTATCTATTTGTTTGTTTTCATTGTTATTATCTTGTGAGTCTAAGAATACTAGGATATCGTAATATTGTCTAATATTTTGAACATACTTCAGAGTTTCCCAACCTCTTGCATATCCATACTTAGTTTTCTTGTAATACTTAGACTGGCTTAATTTTAAAATATATGGCTCCAATACATACCAGTCATCTGCATCAACCTTGTCGTTTTCAGCCATTTTCATAGCATCTTCAATGTGGCCAAAACCAATATTATATGAAGCAATTGCATACCAGATTTTATCATTAGGATTTATGGTATCAGGAAGATTTTTTAATATTTTTCTTAGGTATTTCGCTCCGCCTTCAATGCTTTGCACCGGATCTTCTCTATCTTGAATATTCATCTCTTTAGATGTATTTTTAGTCAACATCATTAAGCCTCTCACACCAGTATATGAAACAGCATCCTTATCCCATTTTGATTCTTGATATCCAATACTTGCAAGTAATCTCCAATCATGATTATAAATTTCTGCATATTTTTTAAAATAAAATTCATAAAGAGGAAATACATTCAAGAAATCAGCTAAGAAACTTCTTGTTCCAACAAACGCATACTGGATTTTTCCGGTAAAATGTTTAACATAAAATTTTTTCAATTTATTTGTTTTTAATATTTGCGTAAAATATTCTGATAATTTTTCTTCAAGCTTATGATTTGTATTTTTTGGAATAGCCCATGTTGAAGGAACATCCTCACTAATTTTGAAGCCAATTTTTATCTCTGGAAAATATTTATTAAATATTGAAAGTTCATTATTGTTGAGAACTGTATATTTAATTTTATTGTTTTTTATGGAATTTATAATTTCATCAATATTCTTTTCTTTGGAAATAATTAAGTTGATATTTACAGAACCAAGAAACGAATCTAAATTATTTTTTATTAAAATAGAGTCTATAATTTCAATACTACTATTTTGAAGATCATCTATTTTATTTGGTTTTGTAGTATGTTTTGAGTTATAGACAATATATTGATTCACTTTATTGTAAGCATAAGAGGTCTTAACATTATTTACGACACCCATGTTAGCCAGAATATCAACTTCTCTATTATTAAGAGCATTAATAGCATCTTCTAGGCTGTCCATTGTAATCACTTTCAATTTGACACCAATAAATTCTGCAAACCCTTTCATTACATCATAAGTATATCCATTTTCTTCATTTTTAATTTCATAATAATCTGATGGACCAAATCTTGTCGCGATTTTTATTTCATTATTATGAAGAATACGACTGTAGTCATCCTTGCTTAATGGATTATAGTCTTTAAGTATAAATAATAGAGTTATAACTGCTAATGAAATAAAGAATATTCTAATTAAAAATTTAATCATTAGTCACTTTTGTTTTCTTTCATTGCAGAAGACCCTTGTGGTTTTTTAGCAGTAGAATTATTCTTATTATAGTAAGGTTTCTTTTTATTAAAAGACTTATACTTATTATTACTATTATACTTTGAATAACTATTCTTGTTATTGTACCTTCTTCTTCCATTGAACTGCCTACCTCTATAAACTTTTTTTGGTTTTAAACCAATCAAGGATTTTAAAAAATCTACAATTCTTCTGAGCATGCTCTTGTTTCTATGGTTAAAAGGCTTCCTAGGTTTGAGCGATGGTTTAGGTGGAGCAGTTTTAGGCGTTACAGCTTTAACAAGAGCTTCTTCGTAATGAGAGCTTGTTTCATTAAGAGTTTTTTTATCTCTATGTTGGTTTTTAGCTATAGATGCTTTAAAGGCACCCATCTCCATACCATTTTTATCTATTAAATAATTTGCGCCTTCGATAGTATTATCAGGAACTACCTTGATAGATATCTTTTGTCTTTCCTCTATTCCTTTAACTAATTCTCTTTGCTCGTTTAACAAATATGTTGCTAACTTTACAGGGAGATATACTGTCAAAGGTTTATCTGTTTTCATTGCTTCTTCTTCAAGAACTCTTGCCAAATTAATTGATAATGTTGATAACGATTTAATTTCACCACTACCACCACAAGTAGGGCAGTGTTCAATATTATTATCAATGATAGAAGATTTAAGTTTTTGCCTTGATATTTCCATTAAACCAAATTTAGAAATTCTACTAAATTGCATTTTAGCTTTGTCAATTTTTGAGAGGTGAGCCATTTTTGAGATCACAGACTTTTGTGAATTAAGAGACATCATGTCTATAAAATCTACTACAATCAAGCCTCCTATATCTCTCAGTCTAAGCTGTACTGCTAATGAGTCTGCCGCTTCTAAATTTGTATTAAGAGCAGTTTCCTCTATATCTCCACCTTTTGTTGATTTGGCTGAGTTAACATCAATACTTGTTAAAGCCTCAGTTGTATCAAAAACTATATTTCCACCTGATGGAAGAGTAACTTTTTTTCTATATATACTTTGTACCTGTGCCTCAACACCAAAGTTGCTAAACAGTGGAACAGATTTCGTATAATGCTCGATTTTAATAGTTGAATGGGGGATAAAATGATCTTTCCCACTTACAAAATCATTATAGTATTTTTCATCATCAATAATGACTTCTTGAACTGTTTCATCAATATAGTCACGTATGACTCTTGCAAGCATGCTACTTTCTTCATATATCAAGAAAGGTGCTTTTTTTAATACTGAACTCTCTAGTATCTGCTCAAAAATTTGAATTAGATAATTCATGTCCCATTCAAGAATTTCTTTAGTTGTGTCTAATCCAGAGGTTCTTAGTATAATGCTCATACCGTCTGGAACATTTATCTCGCTAAGCAGCTTCTTTGCTGTCATCCTGTCATTACCCTCTAATCTTCTAGAGACTCCTCCAGTATTTGGATTTTTAGGTAGTAGAACGAGGTATTTTCCAGCAAGACTTAAGAATGTTGTTAGAGCAGCACCCTTAGTGCCCCTCTCTTCTTTATCTACCTGTATGACAATTTCTTTGCCTGGCTCTATACAATCTCTAGCAGATCTTAGCTTTCCTGGAGTAAATATCTCATCAGCTATTTCTTTGAATGGCAAAAAACCATGTTTAGCTCGACCAAAGTTAACAAATGCAGCTTCTAAACTAGGTTCAACCCTAGAAATTGTACCCTTGTAAATGTTCGACTTGATATTTTTTGATGGTAAATCTATATCTAGCTCTGCAAGTTTGTTGTCCTCGACAATAGCTAACCTGACCTCTTCTCTTTGAGAGGCATTTATTAATATTTGTTTCATTTATAATCCTGTAATTCATTTTTCTCTTTTTTTGTTATGATTTTTAATTAATTGGCGAAAATACTAATTATATTCTTAATATAGTAGTTTCTGCCCTTCTTTATCGTACAAATATTGTTTAATTCACTTATATATACTGGTATAGCTATTTATCCCAATCCCAGTAGTCTTTTATTTTTCAATGATTTAGCCATTTTTTAGCTAATTCGTCTAAACAATATAAAAATCTTTGAATTAATATATCAATGATCTACACTATCTTCAATTAATATCGCGTCTTTTTAATACTTATTATGACTGATTCAAACAAAATAGCGGTTAGAAAGATCACCATTCCAGCAGAACAAGAAGGCCAGAGAATAGATAATTATCTACGAAAAACCCTCACAGGAGTCCCAAATAGTCTTATATATAAGATTATACGAGATGGTCAAGTTAGAGTTAACAGTGGAAGGATAAAACCACTCTATAAATTGAAAGCCAAGGATATTGTTCGGATACCTCCAGTTTCCGTTGATTTAACATCTCAATCTGTTTCTAAATTCTTAACGAGAAGTCTTAAAAAAATTATATTATATGAAAATGATGATTTTATGGTTATTAATAAGCCTCCTGGCATAGCAGTTCATTCTGGATCAAAAGTTGAGCATGATATAATGTCATCACTTAAATCAGTTGATAAATATAAATCTCTCGCTCTGGTTCATAGGCTAGATAAGAATACTAGCGGTTGTCTAATACTTGCGAAACATTATCAGGCCGCCTCAGCATTGGGAAAAATCTTTATGTCTGGTGCTGTTGAAAAGAATTATATTTCATTATTATCAGGAGCTTTGGTAGGAGATAGAATTGCAGTTGAGCATTCTTTGGTAAGAAATAAAGGTAACAAAACTGATTCTGTATCAGTAGCTGAAGACGGTAGAGGAAAAGAGGCGTTATCCTATATTACGTTACTAAGACAATATAGAGAATGTTGTCTAGTTAATATTAAAATTGAAACTGGAAGAATGCATCAAATTCGTGTACATGCATTAAGTATAGGACAGCCTGTATGTGGAGATACCAAATATGGAGATAAAGAAGTAAATAAAAAATTAAGAGAATATGGTTTGAAAAGAATGTTTCTTCACTCTAAAGACATATCATTCTTTTACAAGGGAAGACATACAATCGTAGCACCTCAACCAGAAGACCTTACCTTAGTTATTGATAATTTAAAAAATGACCTATAAGATTAATTATAACTCGTATATAGGCTAATAACATGGAAGATAATAATATTGTAAAAAGTTTAGTGGACTCTCTAATAAAAGAAAGAGAATCTGAAAGAAAATTCAAACTCATTGGAAGAGTAGTGATCTTTGGATTATTTCTTCTTGTAACTGTATCAGTCATGTTTTCTTCTTCCGGAACAAGTTATTCAAAAGATCATGTAGCTATAATAAATATTAATGGCGAAATCTCTTCAAATGGTCCCGTCAATGTTCAAAATATTATTCCACATATTGAGAAAGCTATAAACAATAGTTCCTGTTTAGGTGTGATATTAAAAATTAATAGTCCTGGTGGAAGTGCAACACAATCAAAAATTATTTTTGATGAAATAAATAAATTTAAAAAAATAAATGATAAGAAGATTTATACGGTAATAGAAGATGTTGGGGCATCGGGCGGTTATTATATTGCAGCTAGTGGTGATATGATATTTGCTAATGCATCAAGCATAGTTGGTTCTATCGGTGTGCGCTTAGATAGTTTCAATGTAAGTTCTCTGATGGAAAAGCTTGGTATAGAATCACAAGTAATATCTTCAGGCAAAGATAAAACCATATTGGATCCATTTAATAAACTTACAGAAAAACATAGATTACATTTGAAAACTCTTCTTGTAAGTATTCATGATCAGTTCATAAGTGATATACAGAAATCAAGGTCTAGCAAGATAGATAAAAATAATGTTTTTACAGGTTTATTTTGGACAGGAACTGAGGCTTTGAAAATTGGCTTAATTGATGAAATTGCTTCTGTATACGATGTAAATGAAAAATATTTTAATAATATTGAGCTTATTACATATAATAAAGAAGATAATTTTTTTAAAGATTTAGTGAAAACAGCGATAGAAATTTCTGTAGATGATTTTTCGTATGGAATAAAATATTGAAAGATGAAATATCAAATATTTATCAAGAAAGACATAAGTCATGAAAATATTTTCTCGTTTACGTTAACTCCAGGAAAAAAACTATCACAAACTCTTTTTTTTGATATCCCCTTTAATAAAAATACTTATAAAAAATCATTTGGTAAAAGCTTAATAATAGGTGGAGCTAGTGGATACTTAGGGGCTGCAATTATCTCTGGGAAATCAGCGTTATACTCAGGATCAAGGTATCTTGAAATCATGACAATAAAGTCTCATTCCATGGTATTGGCAACGCACCAACCAGAACTGATAACATCTTATAAAATATCTGATTTTCAAAAAAAAATTATATCTTATAAAAATTTATTGATAGGCCCAGGCATGTCGAATGATGATTGGTCAAAAAAGATATTCATAAAAACAAAGAAATTTTTAAGATCTCAATCTACAGAAATAAATTGTGTTATTGACGGAGGTTTTTTATCAATACTATCTGAAAATCCTTATAAATGTGATTATTGGATTATGACCCCTCATACAGGAGAAGCTGCCAAGTTATTAAATAAGAAACCTTCGGATATAGAAGTTGATCGATTAAAAGCAGCCAAAGAATTACAAGAGAAATATGGTGGGATTGTTGTCCTTAAAGGAGCAAAGACTGTTATCCAAACAAAAGAAAATAGTTATATTTGCAATCATGGTAACCAAGGCATGGGCACAGCAGGCATGGGAGATTGTTTGGCGGGAACAGTTTTGTCTTTAATTGGCTTAGCAAATAAAGATGACAAAATCTCGGCTGTTTTATTTGCCACAGGGATACATTCATTGGCAGCTGATATTATTAAAGAGGAATCTGGAGATATAGGGTTATTAGCTTCTCAAGTTATTATGAAAATTAGTAAATTATTGAATGAAATTAAAGTAAAATAAAACCATGATACTCTCCAGCAAATATAACCATTATCATCTTTCAGAAATATCTTATTATAGTAAAATATTTGATGAGATAAATTTTATAATCGATAAGACGGTAATTATCTATCTGCATGGTCAGGTAGGGGCAGGAAAAACTACATTTGTTAAATCATACTTAAATTATCTAGATAATAACAGCGAGGCCACTAGCCCAACATTTTCAATAGTTAATGAATATATAGCTAATGATTTTAAGATTTTTCATTATGATCTTTATAGAATTAATTCTATAAAAGAATTATATGAGATAGGAGTAGATTATTATTTTGAACAGGCTGGACTCCATTTTATTGAATGGCCGGACAAGTTTATTAACGAGCTTCCAGTTTCAGATTTTGACATATATTTTCTCTCGCTAGAGAGTTCTCGATTAGTTAAAATACACAAAAAGATATGAAGACTAGCAAAGAAAAAATTATTTCTTTGCTTGGTCCTACCGCTATTGGAAAATCTTCTTTGGCTATAAAATTAAAAAATAAGTATCCGATTGAAATTGTTAGCGTGGACTCTGTCATGATATATAGAGATATGAATATTGGAACTGACAAGCCTTCCGATAAAATTTTATCATCTACTAAGCATCACCTCATAAATATACGTAATCCAAGCGAAAGCTATAATGTCGGTCAATTTTATAAAGACATAAGGGTGATCATAAAAAGTATCCATGACAAGAACAAGGTTCCCTTGCTTGTAGGAGGATCCATGATGTATTTTAATTCTTTATTTAATGGACTGAACTTGTTACCAAAAAAAAGCATTATAGAACGAAAATTTATTGATAATCTACTTGAGAAATATTCTTGTAATCAATTACATTCTTGTTTAAAAGATATCGATCAATTGTCTTATCAGAATATTGATAAGAATGATATGCAGCGTATTCAGAGAGCATTGGAGGTATACATATGCACAGGCAAACCAATAACATCTTTTTTTGATAATAAAATTAAATTATCCGATGAATATGATGTGTTAACACTCAAATTAATGTCTGAAAATCGGTCATTAATACATGAGAAGATTGCTATGCGAACTAAAAATATGTTTAATAATAATTTAATAGATGAGGTCGCTTATCTTATTGATAAGTACTCACTTACTAAAGATAACCAGTCCATGAGATCAATAGGCTATAGACAAGTAATTGAACATTTTGATACCAATACTTCCTTGGAAGATTTAGAGAATAGATGTATTTATGCAACACGCCAATTAGCAAAACGTCAAATTACATGGCTAAAGAAATTTGATGAAAGTATTACTATTAATGTAGCTGATAATAACTCTGGAAATATTGATAAGGCCATAGACAATCATTTGCATTTTCAGTAAATAGTGTCAATATAAACTATAAAGAAAAATATTTTTACATTATATAGGAAGGGTTTTTATGCAAGAACATTTGCAAGATAAATTTCTGAATAAAATAAGAAAAGAAAAAATAAGCGTATCAATCTTTTTAGTCAATGGAATTAAATTAGAAGGTAGTATCGAAGGCTTTGATTCTTATATTATAATGCTGAAGAATAAAGCAACTCAGTGTGTTTATAAACATGCGATATCTACGATAGTGCCATCAGAACCAGTTAAATTAGAAATTGATGAGTAGGCCACTTTATACTATGATGTTGTTCTAAGGAGATTTTATATGGCATGGAATGAACCAAATGGAAACAAAGACCCCTGGGGTCGTAAACCTAGTGGTAAATCAGAGCTAGATAATGCTCTTAATGATTTAAATAAATATTTTAAAGGTTTGATAGGCGGAACTTCTGGCGGACCTAGTTCGAATAAAAAAAATACCACTATATTAGGTGTTGTTATATTAACCATTTATTTACTAAGTGGAATATATATAGTCAATGATGGAGAGAGAGGAGTAGTTCTTCAGTTTGGTGAATTTTCTACTATCACAATGCCTGGACCTCATTGGGTCCCAAGAATAATACAGAAAGTAGAAATTGTGGATGTGTCTGAAATCAGATCTATCCAGCAAAAAGCTCAAATGTTGACAGAAGATGAAAATATTGTAAGTGTTAACTTTGCCATTCAATACGATATAAAAGATGCGAGTGATTATATTTTTAACCTTAGAGATCCAGATGAAACACTTAGTGCGGCTGGAGAAAGCTCTATAAGAGAAGTTTTAGGTAAAAACAGGATGGACTTTGTGATTACAGAAGGTAGAGAAACAATTGCTTCTGATACTAAAATTTTACTCCAAAGCGTTCTAGATAGTTATGGTGCTGGTATTAATGTCCAAACAGTAAATATATTGGAAGCACAGCCGCCTGAGCAAGTTCAAGATGCGTTTTCAGATGCGATTAGAGCTCGTGAAGATGAACAAAGGTATATAAATGAAGCTGAAGCATACAGAAATGAAATTATTCCTTTAGCTCGAGGAAAAGCCGTCCAGATTATTGAAGAAGCCAAGGCATATAGAGTAAAGCTTATAAAGTCAGCGGAAGGTGAGGCTCTAAGATTTAGTAAACTCTATGAAGAATACAGTAAGGCACCAGAAGTAACTCGTGAGAGGCTATATATTGAATCTGTTGAGTCTGTTCTTGGTAACTCCACAAAGATTATGATTGATGTTGATGGTGGTAATAATTTACTTTACCTACCATTAGATAAAATATTAGAGCCTAGAATGCAGAATAGTTCAAATATGGGTAACCCAGGAAATTCTGGTAGTAGCAATTCTTTATCAGAAAAGATTCAAAGATCTAGAGATGGTTTTAATTCAAGAAAGAGGGATTTATACAATGAATAATAGAAATATATTTTCAATAATTTTAGTGCTAATCGTTGTCATATCCTCATCAACTTTTATCGTAGATGAAAGAGAAGTAGCTATAAAATTTAGACTAGGTGAAATTGTAACAACTTATCAAGACCCTGGTTTGTATTTTATGATTCCTTTCGTAAATAATGTGAAACGATATGATTCTAGATTATTAACAATGGATTCAAAACCAGAACAATTTCTGACAAGTGAAAAGAAAAACGTCATAGTAGATTCTTTTGTTAAATGGAGAATTACGGGGCCTGAAAATTTTTATAGATCTTCAAAAGGTGATGAACGCATAGGAATAAATAGGTTATCGCAAATTATAAATGATTTAACTAAAAGTGAATTTAGTAAACGTACCATTAATGATGTGGTATCTGGTGATAGAGCTGCATTGATGCAGATTGTTACTACTGAGGCAAACAAAGCCTCTGAAGCTCTAGGTATAACTGTTGTTGACGTGAGAGTTAAAAAAGTTGATCTGCCTGATGAAGTCAGTAATTCTGTATATGCACGTATGGTCAAAGAAAGAGCAACTGTTGCCAAAACTTTTAGATCAGAAGGAAAAGAAGAAGCTCAGGGAATTACAGCGTTAGCAGAACGTGAATCAGCAACTATAATTGCAGAAGCTTATAAAACATCTCAGGACATCAAAGGTCAAGGCGATGCAGCTTCAACTGAAGTATTTGCCAAAGCTTATAATATGGATCCTGAATTCTACTCATTTTATAGAAGCCTTGCTGCATATAAAGAAACTTTTAGTGCCAAGCAGGATATATTAGTTATACAGCCTGACTCTGACTTTTTTAAATATTTCAAAAATTCTAAAGGCAGCAAATAATAAATCTTTGGTATTTATTAATCCTGGCTCTTGCTTTAACTATAATCATAGAGGGAATGATTTTATTTCTTGCCCCAGAAATATTTAGAAAAATTATTCTTTATTTTAATAATCTCGATAATAACTCTTTGAGAATACTTGGTCTTATCTGTATGATATTGGGGTTGAGTGTATTTTTATTAACAATTTAGCGGGTAATATGAAAACAAAAAATTTCCAGATTCCAGACGGTATCGAATACTATATGCCAAGCGACGCGGTTAAACTAGAGAGTATTAAGAGTAAAATTTTAAAAATCTATTCACAATACAAGTATTCATATGTTGTCCCTCCAATTTTTGATAATCTAGAAAATCTATTAAACCTTAAATCAACCGATCTAGATACGGAGACAGCTTTTGTTCTAGATAAGCAAACTGGTAGTGAAATTGGTATTAGAACAGATATCACGCCGCAAATTTCTAAAATAGATTATCAAATGACGAAGGGCATAGGTAATTCCAGATTTTCTTATATGGGTGATATCCTTAGATTATCACCTGGTCCATTTGACAGAATTAACCCTTATCAAACCGGTGCTGAATACTTTGGGAAATTAAGCAACTCTACTGAAATAGAGATTATTAAATTAATGATTGATTTGGTATCACTCTCAAATGAAAAAAAGATTGTCGTTGAACTGGGAGACCTATCTTTTATTAACAATCTTTTATTAGATTTAAATATTATAGATTTCAAACGGTTAGCTCTTATTGATTTAATTAACCTTAAGTCAAAATTTGAGATAAAAGAATTTTTTAAAATAAACAAACTTAGTAATAAGAAATTAAGTTTACTAATAGAGTTAATTGATCTTTCTGGTGACATAAAAGTATTAAAAGAATTAAAGTCTTTGATAAAAAACCATAAAAGTAAAGCATCTTTAGAGTTAACTAATCTAACATCGATAGCTAATTCTATAAATAAATTTAGGGGTATTTCAGAAGTACAGATTGATTTATGTGAACTACATGGTTTTAACTATCAATCAGGATTAATCTATACGGCTTATGTTCCAAGCCTTAGGAAAGAAATAGCGCGTGGTGGAAGATATACTGCATATAATGATCATTCAGATAAGCCAAGATATGCTACTGGCTTTAGTCTTGACATAAAAGATGTTCTAAATCTTTCGATTGGACGGAGGGACACCTATGTCTAATGTGTTATTAGTTGGTACTCATTGGGGAGATGAAGGCAAAGGCAAGATAGTTGATGTCTTGTCAGAGAATGCTTCTGGTTGTGTTAGATTCCAAGGTGGCCATAATGCTGGTCATACATTAGTCATTAATGGAGTTAAAACAATACTGCATTTAATTCCATCTGGGATTCTCCGTGACAATGTTACTTCTATTATAGGTAATGGTGTTGTTATTTCGCTTGAGGCACTAGAAACCGAATTAAATGATTTAGCATCTAAAAATATTTCTATTAAAAACAAATTATTTATAAGTGAAGCATGCCATGTAATATTACCAACTCATGTTGCACTGGATATCGCTCATGAAAAATCATTAGGGAAATCATCGATTGGAACTACGGGTAGAGGTATTGGCCCAACCTATGAAGATAAAGTAGCCAGGAGAGGTATAAGGTTAATTGATTTTTATAATATTGATAATCTTAGAAAAAAATTAATAAAATCAATGGATTACCATAATTTTTTATTAACAAAATATTATAAAGAAAGTCCAATTTCTCTAGAATCTGTGATGGAATCTTTAACCCCAATTTTTGAAAATATCAAAGAGCATGTATGTGATGTTATTCCCCTTATTTTAGATTTAAATAAAAAATCTAATATCATTTTTGAAGGAGCGCAAGGAACGATGCTTGATGTTGATCATGGTACTTACCCATATGTGACTTCTTCTAATACAACACTCTCCGGTCTAATATCAGGAACAGGAATTGGAGTAGATAAAGTAAATTATTCCTTAGGGATAACCAAGGCGTACACAACTAGAGTTGGACGAGGGCCTTTCCCTTCTGAATTGCATGATCAGCTAGGGCTTGATATTGCTAAGTGGGGCGGTGAAGTTGGAGCCACTACAGGAAGAGCCAGAAGGTGTGGCTGGCTAGACTTGAAAATACTAAATAAATCGATTGAATTAAATAGGATTAACGGAATAGCTTTAACAAAGCTAGATGTCTTGGATAACTTAGATCTTATTAAGATATGCGTAGACTATGGTGATATTGATTATGATAGTTTTGAGGTTGAAAACTTAGAGTACATAGAACTAAAGGGATGGAAGTCTTCAACGGTGGGTATTACAAATTATGAAGATTTGCCTATAAATGCTAAAGCATATATTAAGACTATCGAAGAGTTATCAAAAACACCAATAGTCATGATTTCAACAGGCCCTGCGAGAAACGAAATAATTTACCTGAAAGATATTTTTGCTACTTAAATGACCAATCAAGAAAATTTAAATTTAATATACGGCATTCATACTTGTAATGCCCAGTTAAGATTAAACCCTGAAAACATAAAAAGAATATATCTTAAAAAACCACCGGTGAGCAATCATGTTACAAAGATTATCAAAGATGCTGAAAATTTAAATGTAGAAATAAGAGAAGTTGAAAAAGATTTTTTAACAACTTTGTGTTTTTCATCAAAACATCAGGGAGTAGTTTTTGAGCTAGAGAGTAAAATATTATCAACTTTTGATATTGATCTATACCTACAAACCGAAAAAACCCCTTTCATTGTAATATTTGATTCAATACAAGATCCTAGGAATCTAGGATCATGCATAAGGTCATCAAATGCAGCTGGTGTTTCATTAATTATAAAAAGAAAATCTAACTCTTGCGAGATATCTCCATTAGTCCATAAGACAGCATCTGGAGGCTTACAAGGCTTATCATTGCTTGAGACCAATAATCTAGCTATGGTCATAAAAAAACTTAAAAGTCATAATATTAGGCTCATAGGAACAGCTGATAGTAGTGATATGACTATATATGATATTAAATCATGTGACACAGGTGTTGCTGTAATTTTAGGTTCTGAAGGAGAAGGAATTAGTAGATCATTATTAGATTTATGTGATGATATATGTAAAATACCAATCTATGGCTCGGTAGAGTGTCTAAATGTTGCTGTTGCCACTGGAATTGCTTTATATCAGATTAAGAGAATGATTAAAAAAACTAAATGAATATTTGAAATATTATGGATACTAAAGTAGTATTCGCATATTGGATGAAACTATGAAAAATTACGAATTATTACTGATGTTTAACATAAACCAGGACGAGTCAACTTTAAAGACAGTTGATAAGTATAAAGATCTTATTAGTTCTAAAGGTGGAGCTATAGATAGATATGAAGACTGGGGAACAATGAAGTTAGCTTATAATATAAATAAAATTAATAAAGCTAGATATATTCTATTAAATTTTCAGGCTAATAATGAAATTTTAGATGAATTGGCTAATTTAATTAAATTTAATGATAGTATTATGAGACATATGTTTATTGCGCAAGACACGAAAATTACCGAACCATCCGTGATGATGGCAACTAGAGAAAGAGCTTAATACGATGAGTGAAGAATATACTAAGAAAAAATCTAATTTAATAGCTGATATCGACTATAAAAACATAGCGTTCTTGAAAAAATTTATAACAGAAGCTGGTAAAATATCGCCTCGTAGAATAGGTGGAACCACAGGTAAAGAACAAAGAAGAATTAATCAAGCTATCAAAATTGCTAGACACTTGGCTCTATTGCCATTTTGTGATAATCATAAACAATAATGGATATACTTCTTTTAAAAAATATTAAGAGCTTAGGCGAAGTTGGAGCGAAAGTATCTGTGAAGTCTGGGTATGCTCGTAATTATTTAATACCTAATCAACATGCGGTAATACCTACTAAAGCTAATTTAGCTATTGTTGAAGAAAAGAAACAGGTGTTGATGAAACAAGAAGAAGAGCTTAAAACTTTAGCCCTAGCTGAACAAGAAAAGTATAAGGACTATGTCTTGTCTTTTGAAGTGAATGTTCAAGAGAATGCTGACAACTTGTTTGGTTCAATCACTCTTCAGAATATTGTAGACCGTTTAGTAGAAGATGGATATGCTGTCACAAAGAAGCAGGTTAGTCTTCCATCTGGAGCTATCAAAATTTTTGCTGAAGATTATATAGCTACGGTAAGTCTTCATACTGATATTAGTATCACTATTCCAATTAAGTTAATACGCAACAATGTTGCAGCTCCAGAACCTATAATTGATGATGATATGATTACGGAACCAGCTGTTGAAATATCAGAGTCAGAATAAATTATATTAAATTCTCCATAAAATATTAAGATATATTAAGCTTTATTGTTATTACTGAGGCATCAGCAAACTCCTTAATGCCCGATATCATTCCACAATGTTTCCACAGCTTCTTGTCTATAAAATCTATTATTTTTCAGTTAGAATAAATCATGGAAACTAAATTACCAAGCACACCGAAATCATTAGAGGCCGAACAAGCCTTTCTTGGATCATTAATAATGGATTCTACCTCATGGGATCAGATATCACATATGGTTCAAATAAAAGATTTTTTTGACAGTAATAACAAGCTTATATTTAATGAAATATATGATTTAGCTTCTGCTGGTCAAGTTATAGATGTTGTTGTTCTTGAGGACTGCTTAAGAAGTAAAGGGGTGCTTGATAGAATAGGTGGCATGCAATATATCAGCCAATTAGCACATAAAGTTCCGACTTCTGCACATATAAAAGCATATGCTGAAATTATAAAAGAAAAATCTATTATGCGAGAACTTATTAGTATAAGTACAAAAACGATTCAAACTGTTCATCAAAGCGAGCAAGGTGATATTAAAGATATTTTAGATAAGGCTGAGTCTGAGATATTTTCGATTACAACTGATTCAAATGTTAATGATGGGCTGCATAAAATTGGACCTGTTGTAAATGAATATATAAATACTGTCTATAGTAAAAAAAATAATAATGAACTAGATTATCTTCTAACCGGATATAATGAATTTGATAAATTAACTGCAGGTTTACAAAAGTCTGACCTAATTATTATTGCAGGTAGACCATCTATGGGAAAGACAGCTTTTGCTATGAATGTTGCTCAAGATATTGTTTTTAAACAAAAAAAGAAGGTCGGTTTTTTTAGCCTTGAAATGTCTTCTCAGTCTATAGCCTTAAGAATGTTGTCTTCGTTAAGTTCAGTTTCAATGCAAAAGATAAGAACAGGTGACTATGAGTCATCTCCACAGGATACAAAGGCTGTTACTTCTGCAATAGAAATGATGAACGACTGCGATTTTTATATAGATGATACAGCAGCAATATCTCCTATGGATTTACGATCAAAAGCCAGAAGAATGAAAAGAGAGTCTGGTATTGATTTGATAGTCGTGGATTACTTGCAACTTATGTCAATCCCTCGATATTCTGAGAATAGGGTTAATGAGGTAGGCGAAGTTACGAGAGCATTAAAAGCAATCGCAAAGGAATTAGATATTCCAGTTATAGCTTTATCTCAGTTAAATAGAGGAGTAGAGACACGGAATGATAAGCGTCCATTCTTATCTGATTTAAGAGAATCTGGCTCAATTGAGCAAGATGCTGACTTAATTATTTTTCTTTATAGGGATGAAGTTTATGACCCTAATACTGACCAAAAAAATATTGCTGAGATACGTGTAGAGAAACATAGAAATGGGCAAACTGGTTTTGTAAAACTCACCTGGGTTCCTCATTGCACACGCTTCGAAGATTATCATCCTCAGGTTTATGATGGGGTTGGAGAATTTTAAGCTTACTCTTCTAGCAAACTTAGCTTATTTTCTTTATTTTCCCATTCTTTAGCATCTTTGGGTGCAGCCTTGATTTCTGTTAAAATGGGCCATTTTTTAGATAGACGTTCATTTATCTCAAGGAAATGACGATTATCATCTGTAATGTCTTCATCAGAAATAATTGCATTAATGGGGCACTCAGGCTCGCATAAACTACAATCAATACACTCTTCTGGATTAATCACAAGGAAGTTCGGTCCTTCGTGAAAACAATCAACTGGGCATACTTCAACGCAGTCGGTATATTTACACTTAATACAATTTTCTGTGATAATATATGTCATAAGATATGTTATTTTGCACTAAATAAATAATTTTTGCACATAATAAATAATTTTTACACATGAAAAAAATAAAAAAAGTAGTTTTTCCAGTAGCTGGGTTGGGGACGAGATTCTTGCCTGCCACAAAGGCAAGCCCAAAAGAGATGCTGCCAATTGTAGATAAGCCATTGATTCAGTATGCAGCTGAAGAAGCTGTTTCCTCGGGAATTAGGGAATTAATTTTTATTATCGGTAGAACAAAAAATGTGATTATGGATCATTTTGATTCAGCTCCCGAATTGGAGAATGAGCTTCTTACTAAAAATAAAAAAAAGCTCTTAAAATTAGTACAAAAAATTGTACCTAAAAATATTGACTGTTTCTTTGTGAGACAAAATAAACCCGCGGGTCTTGGTCATGCTATACATTGTGCTAAGAATATTATTAATAATGAGCCCTTTGCAGTAATTTTGGCAGATGACCTTATAAAGTCACAAAAACCATGTTTAAAGCAATTAGTTAATATTTATAATGAAAAAGAAGCTACTATTTTAGCTCTTGAAAAAATTAATAAAAGTGAATCTAATAAATATGGAATTGTTGAATATAACTCCAAAGATAATAATTTGTATGATATTAAATCAATAATTGAAAAGCCATCTCAAAAAAATGCTAAATCTAATTTAGCAGTTGTAGGGAGATATGTTTTTACACCTGAAATTTTTTCTAAAATAGAAAAACTAAAAACTGGTATTGGAAAAGAAATCCAGATTACTGATGCAATTGCTGATTTAATGAATGACCAGGCTGTTTATGGATATATTTTTGAAGGTCAACGGTTTGATTGTGGGAGCAAGCTTGGTTATTTAAAGGCTACTATTGAGTATGCCTTAGAACATAAAGAGCTTTCTAAAGAATTTAGAAATTATCTAAAAAAGTTAAAAATATAGAAAATATTATTGATGAATAAGTATTTATCAATTATGATAACTCAACTTATTCCTTGGTAGCTCAGTTGGTAGAGCGAGTGACTGTTAATCACCAGGTCGGCGGTTCGAGTCCGTCCCGAGGAGTATTTTATTACTAGATATTCCTGCTACTATACTAATATGTCTGAAAAAAAATCCTTGATAATAGGATTCTTGTTAATAGTTTTAGTGTTACTTGTAGTAGCATATGCTGGAGTGTATCTAATATCTATTCTGATTTAAAATTTTTAAAGTGAATCAGATATTCGTTTCATAGCGGCTTCTAAGGAGCTAATATCAATGGCAATTGATATTCTAATATGTCCTTTAGTCCCAAATGCGCTACCTGGAACTACGGCAACTTTCGCTGTATTAAGCAGATAAAGAGCTAATTCATTATCATCGTTAATAGTCTTGCTATTTTTTATATATTCAATAAATGATGGGAACACATAAAAGGTTCCATCAGTTTCTTTACAAGCAACCCCTGGTATTTTGTTAAGCTCACTGACGACATAATCATGCCTTTTTTTGTATTCTGCAGTCATTGCAGGTAATTCTTTGCATTCAGAGGATAGTGCAGTACAGGCAGCAGCTTGAGAGATAGAGCTAGCACAAGAAGTAGACTGTGATTGAAGTGTTTTCATTTTTTTAATCACTTCTTTGTTTCCAGCAGCATAGCCTATGCGCCATCCAGTCATTGAGTATGCTTTTGATACTCCATTGAGTACAATAATTCTATCTTTTAGGTTTGGGCAAACATTGGCCATATTTTTAAATTTTTCTTCATGCCAATGAATATGCTCATAAATATCATCAGAAGAAATAAAAACTTGCTTATGTTTTTCCAAAACAGTACCTAATTGCATTAACAGTTTTGAGTCAAAATATTTCCCACTTGGATTATTTGGACTATTTAACATAAAAAGCTTAGTTTTCTCATTAATTAAACTTTCGAGTTGATTTGGGTCAATATCAAAATTTTTATCATACTGTGTTTCAAGAAGCACTGGTTTTCCACCTGAATAAATCACCATGTCAGCATATGACACCCAATATGGCTGTGGTATTACCACTTCATCACCTTGATCTATCAGGACTTGTAATAAATTAAAAATAGATTGCTTACAACCAGCCGATACAATTATCTGATCCATTGAATAGTCTAGATTATTTTCTTGTTTGAACTTATTGATTATAGCTTTTTTTAAAGAAACAGTACCATCTACAGATGTATATTTTGTTAGGCCCTGGTCTATGGCTGTTTTACCAGCATCTTTGATATATTGTGGAGTATCAAAATCAGGCTCTCCAACTGTCAAGATAATAATATCCTCACCATTTTGACGCATTTCATTCGCCTTAGATGTTAGCGCCATTGTTGAGGATGGTTTAATTAATTTTATTCTGTCTGAGAAGGTCAACGCAGCTCCTTTGGATAAGTAATAGTAGCTTAAATCAGTCTTTTAAGTCAACTTCATGTTAAAATATTTATTGATGAAGAAGTTTAATCTTAAATCACATTATAGTCCAGCTGGTGACCAACCTATAGCTATAAAATCTCTCGTCGAGGGAATTACGTCTGGCAAACAACACCAAACGCTTCTTGGCGTTACAGGCTCTGGGAAAACCTACACCATGGCGGAGGTAATCAAAGAGACGAAGAAGACAACTCTGATCATGGCTCCTAATAAGACATTAGCGGCTCAATTGTATTCTGAAATGAGAGATTTCTTCCCAGATAATTCAGTTGAGTATTTTGTCTCATACTACGATTATTATCAACCAGAAGCATATGTCCCGGTTTCTGATACATATATAGAAAAGGATGCTTCATTAAATGAACATATTGAACAAATGAGACTGTCTGCTACTAAATCATTAACAGAGAGAAAAGATGCGATTGTGGTAGCGAGCGTTTCTGCAATTTATGGCTTAGGTGATCCAAAACAATATTTAAGAATGAAGTTACATCTTGTTGTTGGAGATATAGTCAATCAAAGACAAATATTGAAACGTCTAACTGAACTTCAGTATGCCAGAAATGATCTTGAACTTAGACGAGGAACTTATCAAGTTAAAGGAGAAATAATAGATATATTCCCTGCTGACTCAGAAAAAGAAGCTTTAAGGGTTGAATTATTTGATAAGGAAATTGAAAATTTATATACATTCGATCCTTTAACTGGACAGATATATAAAAAAGTTAATAGATTTACAGTATATCCAAAAACACATTATGTGACGCCAAAAGAAATTATGGATGATGCTTCAATTAAAATTAAAGAAGAGCTCAAAGAGCGCTTAATTTTCTTTGCAAAAGAAAATAAACTTTTGGAAGCTCAGAGGTTAAAAGAGAGAACTAATTATGATTTAGAAATGATTGCCGAGATGGGTTATTGCTCTGGAATTGAAAATTATTCTAGATATATCTCAGGAGGTCAGCCAGGTGAGCCACCATCATGTCTTCTAGATTATCTGCCAAGTGATGGGTTAATTATTCTTGACGAAAGCCATGTTACTGTTCCCCAGATTGGTGGCATGTATAAAGGCGACAGATCAAGAAAACAAACTTTGGTTGATTATGGATTTAGATTACCATCAGCCATGGATAATAGACCTTTAAAATTTGAAGAGTTCACCAAGTATGATTTTCAAACTATTTATGTATCAGCTACTCCGGGACCCTATGAGCTTGAGTTCTCAAATAGCATAATTGAGCAAGTCATAAGACCAACTGGGTTAATTGATCCAACAGTAACTGTACGACCATCCTCTAATCAAGTTGAAGATGCTTTATCTGAAATTAATAAAGTTATCGCAAATGGAAATAGAGTGTTGGTAACAACATTGACAAAGAAGATGGCTGAAAACTTAACTGAATATCTTCAAGAGTTTAATATCAAAGTTAATTATTTGCATTCAGATATTAATACTGTCGAGAGAGTAGAGATTATTAGAGATTTACGTAAAGGCATATATGACGTTTTAGTTGGAATAAATTTATTAAGAGAAGGATTAGATATTCCTGAGGTTGAGCTTGTATGTATATTGGATGCAGACAAAGAGGGTTTTTTGAGGTCAGACAAGTCTTTAATTCAGACCATTGGTAGAGCAGCAAGAAATATTGATGGACATGTAATTTTATATGGCGATGTCGTCACAAAGTCTATGAAGAGAGCTATTGATGAAACAGAGAGGAGGCGTAACATACAGATAGAACATAATAAGAAAAATAATATAAAGCCAGAAGGTATAAAAAAAGCTATAAAAGAAGCGCTAGATGAAGATATATATGTTTCTGCTAAAAAACTTGATAAATTAACACTAATATCAAACGTTAAGAAAAAATATCCTAAAGTGAGTGGTGATAACGTTGTATCTGTCATTAAAGAGCTAGAAAAACATATGTTTGAACATGCTAGAGATTTAGAATTTGAAAAAGCGGCTCAAATAAGAGATCAAATAGCTACGATACAGGAAAACTTTCTTGATCTACCAAATAAAAATAAAGGAAGTAAAAGGTAAGAATGTAAACTGTCTATGAATATAATTAGCTTGAGAATAGCTTATCGGCATGTTAATTTTACATGACTTAGGCGCGTAGCTCAGCTGGTTAGAGCGCCACCTTGACATGGTGGAGGTCGTTGGTTCGAGTCCAATCGTGCCTAGAATTATAAAATTATGTATAAAATTAACATAGAAAATAAAGTTATTGAGATTGCTGAAAGCTTATCAGTAGATGAGATCGTTAAAAATAATCTCCCCAATATTAGGCCTGTTGCTGCAAAAATAGATGGCGTCTTAGTAGATTTAAGTGAAATCGTGAAGAAAGATTCATCAATAGAGCTTGTTAAGTCCGCTGATGAAGAAGGCCTTGAGATAATCCGTCATACATGTGCTCATGTTTTTGGTCATGCTATCAAGCAAATATATCCTGATACAAAAATGGTTATTGGACCAACAATTGATAATGGGTTTTATTATGATATCTATAGCCAAGATAGTATCTCTGAAAAAGACTTGTCTTCTATTGAAGCTTTGATGAAAAAGCTTGCAAAAAAGAATTATAAAATTATAAGAGAAGTTGTAACTAAAGAAAAAGCTCAAAATGTATTTAAGGAAAGAAAAGAAGATTATAAGTTAAAGTTAATTGAGGATATACCTTCTGATGAAGTAATAGCTATTTATCATCATGAAGAGTATATAGATATGTGCAGAGGGCCTCATCTTATAAGCACAAGAGAATTAAATTATTTTAAGCTCATGAAGATTTCTGGCTCTTATTGGAAAGGAGATTCAAAGAATGAGCAGCTTCAAAGAATATATGGTACTGCATGGGATACCAAAGATAATCTTAAAGCTTATATACATAAACTAGAGGAAGCCGAGAAAAGGGATCATCGAAAAATAGGACAAAAACTTGATTATTTTCATTTTCAAGAAGAGTCTCCGGGGATGGTATTTTGGCATGATAACGGTTGGAAACTTTTTAATATTGTTAAGGATTTTATTACCTCATACCTAAGAAATTATGATTATAAAATTATCAATACCCCTCAGATTTTAGATAAATCATTATGGAAGAAGTCTGGTCATTTAGATAAATTTTCAGACCTTATATTTGATGTGTCATCTGAAAATAAAGAATATGCGGTTAAGCCAATGAGTTGTCCGGGGCATATTCAGGTTTTTAATCAGGGTTTGAAAAGTTACCGAGATTTGCCTATTAAGTTTGCAGAGTTTGGTTTAGTGCATAGAAATGAGCCGTCAGGAACACTGCATGGTTTGATGCGTATAAGAGCATTTACCCAAGATGATGCACATATTTTTTGTACGCCTGATCAGATTGAAAATGAAATAAAATTATTAATAAAAACTATCTATGAAATTTATAGGCAATTTGGATTTGAAGAGATCAAGGTTGAATTATCCACTAGACCAGAAAAAAGAGTTGGAAAGGAAGAAATTTGGGATAAGTCTGAAGATGCCCTCATGAAAGCTTTGGACTCCAGCGATATTCAATGGCAATTAAACAAAGGTGATGGGGCGTTTTATGGTCCTAAAATTGATTTCTCTTTAAAGGATTCACTCGAAAGAGTGTGGCAGTTAGGGACGATACAACTAGATTTCTCTATGCCAGCAAGACTAAATGCAACATATGTTGATCGTGATGGAGATAAAGTTGCCCCTGTAATGATACATCGAGCAATACTTGGGTCTTTAGAGAGGTTTGTAGGTATTCTTATAGAGGAATATGCGGGTGACTTACCTTTATGGCTATCACCACAACATGCAGTTATAATGAATATATCAGAAAATCAAGAAACTCATTGTTTAGAGCTAACTAAGAAAATAAATAACTTAGGCGTAAGAACATCGTCTGACCTGAGAAATGAAAAAATTAGTTATAAAATTCGTCACCATAGCATGATGAGGGTTCCATATTTATTGGTTGTCGGCGAGAAAGAAGTTGAAAGTAATCAAATATCTGTAAGAACTAGGACTGGTGAAGATCTAGGAGTAATGGATGTTGATAAATTTGTTAAAATGGTAGAAACTCTTGTAAGTGATAAGAGTATTATTTTAAAAAACTAGTAGGAGTAATGTTATAGCAATTAATAGAAGACCAAGGATGAATTCAAGGATTAGTGTTCTGGAAGTTAGGTTAATAGCGTCAAATGGAGACCAAGTAGGTGTCCTTGATACTGCAAAAGCTTTAGAATTGGCCAAGGAGGAAGAGCTAGATCTAGTAGAGATAGTACCGAACCAAACACCACCAGTCTGCAGAATAATGGACTATGGTAAATTTAGATTTGATAATCAAAAAAAAGCTCATGCTGCAAAGAAAAAACAAAAGCAGACTCAAGTGAAAGAAATTAAGTTTAGACCAAATACAGAAGAAGCTGATTATCAGGTGAAGCTAAAGAGCATAACGAAGTTCTTGAATGGTGGAGACAAAGCTAAAATAACTATGCGATTTAGGGGCAGAGAGATTGCCCATCAAGTAATTGGACGAGAAGTTTTAGATAGAGTCCAGAAAGATTTAGATGAAATAGGAATTGTTGAGCAAATACCCCTGTTTGAGGGCAGACAGATGGTAATGGTTATAGCACCGAAGAAATAATTACTGTATACTTAACACGTTTTTAGCCTAATAAGAGGAAGATGATGCCAAAAATGAAAAGCCATAGTGGAGCCGCAAAGAGATTTTCGAAGACTCCTTCAGATGAAATGAAGAGAGCGCAATCTCATCGTAGGCACATATTAACTAAAAAAAGCTCTAAGAGAAAAAGACATCTAAGAGATGACTTGTTAGTCAGTAAAGCTGATAAAGCTCTAGTGAAAAGGATGTTACCATATTAAATAGGAGAAAATTATGGCACGCGTAAAACGTGGTGTAGTTGCACATGCAAGACACAAAAAAGTATTAAAATTAGCGAAAGGCTACAAGGGTGCCAGAAGCAAAGTATATAGAGTTGCTAAACAAGCTGTTATAAAAGCTGGGCAATATGCATACATTGGTAGAAAACAAAGGAAAAGACAATTTAGATCATTGTGGATAACAAAAATTAATGCAGCTGCAAGATTAAATAATATGTCTTATAGTCAGTTGATGGATCAGCTCAAAAAAGCAGATATTACAATTAACAGAAAAATGTTAGCTGATTTAGCGGTAAATAATGCTGAAAATTTTGCAGCTATCGTAAACTCTATAGCTAGTCAAAAATAGCTACTTTTAACTTGTGCCAAAAAATTACACTTCACTAATTTCAGAACTTAGAGAGAAATTAAAGGAATGTGAATCTCCTCATGACATTGCAAATATTAAAGCTTATTATCTTGGTAAAGCTGGAATTGTCACAAATGAATTTAGTAAACTAAAAGATGCTAATTTAGAAGAAAGGAGGGAGCTAGGCAAGTCTCTAAATATTTTAAAAAATCAGGCACAGGAACTGATCACTCTGCAACTCGATAATATTCAGAAAACTAAAGAAGATAATGACTTTGTCGATGTAACCTTGCCTGGGAAAAATATATCTAAAGGTTCTAGACATCCAATTTCAATTACTATCAATCAAATTACATCTATATTAAGTAATCATGGGTTTACATCAGTCAGTGGTATTGAAATTGAAGATGAATTTCATAATTTTGAGGCATTAAATATCCCAGATACTCATCCAGCAAGAGATATGCATGATACCTTTTATGTATCTGATAACAAGCTTTTAAGAACGCATACTTCGTCTGTCCAAATAAGGTCAATGTTATCTAATAAAGCACCGCTAAAAATCATGACTCCAGGAAAAGTTTATAGATGTGATTCTGACCCTACACATTCACCCATGTTTCATCAAATAGAAGGTCTTTATATTGATAAGAATGTTAACTTTTGTCATTTAAAAGGAGTGTTAATTAACTTCATAAAAGAATTCTTTGGGAAAGATATGGAAATACGTTTTAGACCTTCTTATTTTCCATTTACAGAACCATCAGCAGAATTAGATATCAAATTCCAAGGTAAGTGGCTTGAAGTCCTTGGCTGTGGAATGGTTCATCCAAATGTTTTATCAAATGTAAAAATTAATACCAAACAATACTCTGGTTTTGCATTTGGTTTAGGTGTTGAAAGATTAGCGATGCTCAAATATGACATAGTGGATCTCAGAATGTTTTATGAAAATGACATTTCATTCTTGTCACAATTCAAAGGGTTGAAATAATTATGAAAATTAGTTTGAATTGGTTAAAAGAATACGTCCCTAATATTAAAAAAAATGATATTTTTATCGAAGAACTCACATCATTAGGATTAGAGGTAGCTTCAATTGTTAAAACTAAAAAAGATACTATGATAGATATTGATATGACGCCTAACAGGGCTGACTGTTTATCAATTATAGGGATTGCTAGAGACATAAGCCCTGTATATAAAAAAAAGATATCTCTTCCAAAGTATATAAAATTCATAAAATCAAAAGAAAAAATTTTTTCAAATATCGATAAGAAGATCAGTCCTTCATATAGCGCTTTAGTTATCAAAAATATAGATAACTCAATTGTAACTCCTCCTTTTATAAAAGAAAGACTTCAGACATGCGGGTTAAAGAGCATTAATTTTATAGTAGATACACTAAATTATGTCATGCTTGAGAATGGCCAGCCAATGCATGCCTTTGATAATCAAAAATTTTCTGGAAAGATTAATGTTAGATATGCAAAAAAGAATGAAAAATTACATGCTTTAGATGGTCAAAGTTATACTTTGACTACAAATACTCCTGTTATATGCGATGATGAGAAACCTCAGGCAATAGCTGGAGTCATAGGATCAGAAGACTCTTCAGTTAGCGTTAAAACTAAAAGCATTATTATTGAGTCTGCTTATTTCGCGCCAAATATAATTAGAAAAGCTTCAAAATTTTTTCGTTTACAAACAGATGCATCATATAGATTTGAAAGAGGAGTTGACCCACTCTTAAATGAATACTCTCTTGGAAGAGTTCTCGCTATCTTGAAAGAATATACAGATATTGGTGATTATTTTTTCAATCAGTCCTCTGCCCCAAAAGTAGCTAAACATATAGGCAAGAGTATTTTAATTAATCCTGACTTATTTGAATTATCTTTAGGTGTAAAAATATCTAGTAGTTTTATAGTTCAAACACTTAAGTATCTTGGCTTTAACCCAGACTTGTCTAGAAAGAAGAAAACGGGGTTAAAGGTGACTGTGCCCAGTCATAGATTTGATATTGCGATACCAGAGGACTTAGTCGAAGAAGTTGCTAGAGTATACGGTTATAATAATTTTGATCCGATTCTAATCTCTGGCTCTTTAGGAAATATAAAAAATACTTCAGATAAAACTAATGATTACTCAGATGCACTGGTAGCACGTGGTTACAATGAGGTAATCTCATTTAGCTTTATTCCCAAAGGTGACCAAGAAAATCATATATTAAAACCTAAGATCATTACTCTTATGAATCCAATATCTGAGGATAAGGCAGAGCTAAGAGGGTCCATGATAAACAGTATTTTAAGTACTTGCAGTTATAATTTCAGTAGGAAAAATCTCAATCTAAGAATATTTGAGTCAGGTAAAACCTATATAAAACATAATAATAAGAAGGTTATTGAAGAAAATATTTTTGCTGGGGCAATCTCTGGAGTGAACTCAGAATCCAATTTAAAAAATGATCAGGAAAAACTTTCATTCTTTGATTTAAAAGGTGACCTATTATCCGTATTACCAAATTTAAGTTTCGAAGCCCATGCGGGCATTAAGTATCTCAGCAAGACTTGCCAAGCAGTCATAAAGCAAAATAATAAGATTGTAGGATACTGCGGAGAACCCGATAAGTCTTTATATGCTCAGTATTCTATTAAAAATAAAATATTTTATTTTGAACTAATGATAGATAAGGTTATTGGTTCTGAGGATATTAAATATAAAAAAATCTCAATATTCCCTAAAATTAAGAGAGACTTAACTATTTTGGTTGATGACAATACTCTTGCAAATGATATAATAGATGCAGTAGAAAGAAAATCATTTAACTATATGATAAATATTAAAATAAGTGATATATTCTATAATAAGACTGAGTTTGGAGTTGGGAAGAAAAGCATGACGATTGAGTTTACATTCCAAGACAAGTTGAGCACGTTAACTGATAATCAGATTAATAATGAGATGGTAAAGATAGCAGATTTACTAAAGAGCAAAAATCAGGCAGTAATTAGAACATAATAATGACAATCACGAAGAATTCACTTGTTGAAGTAATACATGACGAAGTTGGCCTTAATAAAAGGGAAGCCAAAGAATTTATTGAAGAATTTTTTGAGATGATCAAAAATACTCTTGAAGAAGGTAATGATATAAAATTCTCTGGTTTTGGTAACTTTATTCTAAGAGATAAGGTGGCTAGACCAGGTAGAAATCCAAAAACTGGAGAAGATGTTACAATTTCAGAGAGAAGAGTGGTTACTTTTAAGTCTGGGCTTAAACTAAAGAATAAACTAGAAGCATATGATGGAAAATCAGAATAAAAATAGTCCCGTTATACCAAATAAAAGATATTTTACTATTGGAGAAGCCTCGAAAATCTGTGATGTAAAAGCGCATGTGCTCAGATATTGGGAGCAAGAATTTGTAGAGTTAGACCCTATAAAAAGAAAAGGTAACAGAAGATATTATCAGCAAAAAGACCTGATGATGATCTTAAAGATTAAAGAGTTACTGCAAGATAAAGGCTTCACCATAGAAGGTGCTAAAAATATGATAAATAATGGTCAGTCTAAGTTAGAACCATTAACTGATAAGCATATAGTGGCTCAAATTAAGTCTGATCTTGAAAATATTTTATCGATTCTTAAAAGATAATCATGATCAGTTCTTTTAGAGAAAAATATAATTATCCCGTTTACCCAATTAATAAAATAAATAATATTCGATTTTACTCTGTTTCAAAAAACCTTAATGTTCCGAGTGTCACTAGCATACTTAGACTCACTAACCCAAAGCAGTCAATGAACTTTACTTTAAACCATAAAACTGATTCTATGGAAATAGGCAATTACATGCATAAATATTTGGAACATTATGTTTCCAGAGATGATAATTTTTACAGTGACACTAAAAATTATGTCATAGCTAAAAAATTAGCGCAGATTATTATAGATAATTTTATTAATGAGCTGGATGAAACTTGGGGGACTGAAGTTTCAGTTTTATATAAAAACTTATATGCTGGAACAATAGATCTCATTGGCATGAATGATGAGCAATTATCAGTAATTGATTATAAGTCATCATATCGAGAAAAAACTAAAGAAGAAATGGAAGAATATTTTTTGCAGTTAGCAGCTTATGCTATAGCACATGATTGGCAATATGAAACAAATATTGACTCTATTATTATATTTTTAGCTATAAGGAATGGAGAGTTTAAAAAGACAGTTATATCTGGCCAAGAACTAGATTCTTATAAGGAAAAATGGTTTGAGAGATTAAATGTATTTTCAGAATTGACAGAGAATACTTATGCCTAACGCAGAAGATGTACTGGAAAAAAATAAAGGTTTCGGAAAAAGACTTGCTGAAGTCCGGAGGTTAGTTTGACTATGGCTCCATTCAGGAAAAATTAGATTTTCTAGCGTCAGAATTAGCACTTGAAGAAAACTGGTCAGATAAAGTTAAATTACTAGCTTTGCAGAAAGAACAAAAACATAAGCAAGATTTACTTCAAAATCTTATTAAAATTCAAGATGATATTGATCTTATTCAATACACAATAACATCATTGCTGGATGATGGAATAGTTTCAGATAATAAGGAAATGGTAGATGAAATGACTCAAATGTCTAGTGACATAGAAAAGGCAATAGGGTTACTAGAGACAACTCAAATGTTTAAGCAAAAAGAAGACCAGTATGATGCATATGTTGACATTCAATCAGGGTCTGGAGGAACAGAAGCGCAAGATTGGGTAGCAATGCTTCTGAGAATGTATCTGCGCTGGTTAGAATCTAAAAAGTTTTCACATGAGGTTGTTGAGCTCTCAGAAGGAGAGGTTGCAGGCTATAAAAGTGCAACAATTAAAGTAAACGGTTTATATGCATATGGATGGCTTAGAACGGAAACTGGTGTACATAGACTAGTAAGAAAATCTCCTTTTGATTCAGGCAGCAGAAGACATACATCATTTGCCTCTGTTTTTGTATATCCTCAAATTAATGAAGACATTAAAATTAATCTTAACCCTGCTGATTTACGTATCGATGTTTACAGAGCTAGTGGGGCAGGTGGTCAACATGTAAACACAACAGAATC
>Ga0209425_10000136_pt1 | contig 84765 bp, 68 predicted proteins | sample COG_05_FD_184749 | JGI IMG/M metagenome (GOLD analysis project Ga0209425, IMG submission 184749) | Pelagic Microbial community sample from North Sea - COGITO 998_met_05 (SPAdes) (version 2) | ecosystem: Environmental > Aquatic > Marine > Neritic zone/Coastal water | place: Helgoland, sampling...
TATCAAGTGATGTTCTGGTATTATGCTGATCAAAAAGTACCTTTTTAGCATTAGCATCATTGTCTTTAATTCTTCTTTTTACATCAGACAAGCCTCCTCCATGTTGCTCTAAAAAAGCTTGATTAGGATTTTTTGAACCTCCTCTAGAGCAAGATATAGCAAGGAATAAGATAGTAAATAGAAATATTTTATAGAAACTAATCATAAATATAGTCACTCATATCAATAACCTTAGAAACTTCGTCAAGGGTGGTTAAGCCTTGAGCAATCTTTAAAATAGCGTCATCAGCCATAGACATTAATCCTACCTTCTTAATATAATTCATAAATTCATTTCTAGAGGCTTTTCTTAAAATCATATCGTCGACATTTTTATCAAAAGGTAAAATTTCCATTATTGGAGTTCTTCCATAATATCTAGTATTATCACATCTTTTGCAACCCTTGGAATCTCCAACATTAGTGACTTTAGGATATCTTTTTAAGACCCTTTTTTCCAAGTCATTTAATGGTCTTGTAATTTTACAATTATCACATAATTTACGAGCTAACCTCTGAGCTATAACGCCGCTAACTGTGCCCGCAAGAAGGTAGGGCGGAATTCCAATATTTTCAAGCCTAGCAATAGCAGACAAAGCATCATTTGTATGTAAACTAGTAAATACTTGATGACCAGTCATTGCAGATTGAATAGCTGCAACCGCCGTTTCCTTGTTACGAACCTCACCAATAAGAATTACATCCGGATCCTGCCTTATAATTGACTCAATACCTTTGCCAAAACTCATACCAACATCTTCCTTAATATTTGACTGACGAATTAGAGGAATATGATATTCAACCGGATTCTCCAAAGTCATAATATTCTTATCAATAGCGTTAATTTCATTTAAAATAGTATAAAGAGTAGTCGTCTTACCAGAACCTGTAGGACCAGTAACCATAATTACGCCACTTGGTTTTTTAATCAACTTATGAAGTAATTTTAGATTATAATTATTCAGACCAATCTCTTTTAAAGATAGTATAGATTGACTTTCATCTAAAATCCTCATTACAATATTTTCACCATTTACAGTTGGCTGAGAAGAGACCCTGAAATCAATTTTTCTACCCAAAATTTCAGTCTCAATACGACCATCTTGAGGCTTCCTTGACTCAGCAATATTCATATCAGAAATAATCTTTAGCCTCACTGCAATAGCTCTCCAATGATCTTTATGAATACTCCTGATTTGCATCATTTTACCATCAACTCTATATCTAATTCTAAGGAAAAAATTTTCCGGTTCAAAATGAATATCAGAGGCCCTCTTGTGAACTGCATCGGTCAAAATGGCATTAACCAAACGCACCATTGGACTAGAATGGTTATTTTCCATTCCACCATCATCAATTAAAACCTCCCCACCCTCAACTTCTCTTAAAATGCCATCAATTGACATTTCATAATCATAATATTGATCGATGGTTCTTAAAATATCGGCAGTTGGGGCATATACCGGCTTAATACGATAATCAGAAGGAAATGATTTTCTAACCCTATCCATACCAACGATATCAAAGACATCAGACATGGCAATTGTGACATTTTTTTGATCAAGGAACAATGGAATAAGATTATTATCGACGCAAACAGATTTTGCTATTACCTTTGTCAAATCAGGATCAATAATGCAAGATTTAAGGTTAAACTTCTTAACGCCGGTTGCCTGATTAAGGACTTCACCAAGAGCTTTTTCAGTTATAAAGCCCATAGCCACCAAGATAGCGCCTGTAGTTTTAGTATTTCTTAATCTTTCTTGCTCTTTTTTGGCAATTTCTAATTGATCACTAGATATAACCCTCTCCTTTAGGAGTTGCTGACCTATGTCAAAAGAATCTGTGTCACTACTATAAGATCTATCTTCAATCATTTATAAAAATTATAAGAAAATAATAATCAACTTAGAAAATATAAATTATCAAAATCTAATTTCAAACTAAATTTATTAAAAAGTTGACAGAAAAATGATTTAACAGATAATATCAACCTTAGCATTAAAAAGTCTATGATAAAATATTAAACAACCCAATGAAGTCACTGAAAAATCTAGTAATATGATTTTAGAAGTTTTTGAGGGTTAGTAAAATAACTTTAGATAATTTAAAAAAGAAAATTAAATAATGACAGAAATTAGAACTAGATTTGCCCCTTCACCAACTGGTGATTTGCATATTGGAGGAGCTAGAACCGCACTCTTTAATTATCTTTTTAGTAAAAATAATAATGGTAAATTTCTTCTTAGAATCGAAGACACCGATAAAAAAAGATCCAACCAAGAAGCGATAGACATAATCTTAAATGGCTTAACATGGCTTGAGTTAAATTTTGATGAAGAAATTATTTTTCAATCACAAAATATTAAAAACCATCAAAATGCAGTAAAAAAATTATTAGACTTAAATAAAGCTTATTATTGCTATACTACAAAAGAAGAGTTGGAAGAAAGCCGGCAAAAATCACAAAAAGAAGGTAAGTATTTTCGCTTTCAAAGCCCCTATCGTAACAAAATATGGAGCGAATATGAAGCAAAACCTTTGAATAAGCCGGTTGTAAGAATTAGATCAGAAAAAAATGGGTTTTCAATTATTAAAGACCTCATTCAAGGAGAGATAAAAATTGCTAATGAAGAAGTTAATGATTTTATTATTTTACGGGAAGATGGTACTCCAACCTATAATTTATCAGTAGTTATTGATGATTTTGATATGAAGATATCTCATATTATTCGCGGAGACGATCATTTGACCAACTCATTTGCTCAAAAATTAATTTACGATTCTTTAGGATTAACATTGCCAGAATTTGCTCATATTCCACTTATTCATGGCTCTGATGGTGCCAAAATGTCCAAAAGACATGGTGCTACCAATATCTTAGCTTACGAGGATATGGGATATTTACCAGAAGCAATGAGAAATTACCTCTTAAAACTTGGTTGGTCATATCAAGATATTGATATTATTAATGATATTGACGCTCAAAAAATATTTAACTTAAAAAATATTGGAAAATCACCCTCAAGGTTTGATTTTGCAAAATTAGATAATATTAATAAATATTATCTCAAAAATAAAACAGAAGCCCAATTATTTGATTTAATAAAAAATGAACTCGGCGATGTTAATAAGGGGAGTCAAGAGAAAATCACTAAAGCCTTAAAATTTATCAAAGAAAAGGCGGTAAAAATACCAGATCTTATTGAGCCAGCAAAAATATATATTGATAATTATCGAAAAGAAATCTCTGAAAATGATTTAGAAAAACTTAAAAATAAAAAAGATTTAATACCTTTAATAAAAAGCGTCTTAGAAAAAATTGATAATTGGAATTTAGAAGAGATTAAATCCAGATTAAATAATTTTTGTCAGGAAAATAATCTAAAAATTAAGGATTTCGGACCTGCAATAAGAATTATCTTAACTTTCTCATCGAAATCTGCCGGCGGAATTTTTGATGTTATCAACATTTTAGAGAAAGAGGAGGTTTTAAAAAGGATTAAATTTCTTACATAGCTTCTTTCTACCTACATTAAGGGTAATTAGAATTGCAAAGCAGTTACGGTGAGACAAATAAAACATACTCAGTTCTAAATTTAACAGATAAGACTGAGCTTACTTTCCTACTCCGCCAAGTCTCTACGCTCATGGACTCATACATTTTTAGATGGAGTTTTGCTTGAATTTAATTCTCAGTTTCAAAAAGATACATTAAAGCTTAATAATAGACTTCCCCATTGCCTCTACCAATATTTCTGGTACCCTTACTGAGCCATCCTGATTTTGATAATTTTCTAAAATAGCAACAATCGTCCTTCCAACCGCCAAAGACGAGCCATTCAAAGTGTGGACAAAGATTGGTTTTTTAGAATTTGGACTACGATATTTAGCATTCATTCTCCTAGATTGAAAATCTCCACAATTAGAGCAGCTTGAAATTTCGCGATATTTGCCCTGCCCTGGTAACCAAACCTCAAGATCGTAAGTTTTTTGCGCAGAAAATCCCATATCTCCGGAACATAATAGCATTTTGCGATAAGGTATTTTTAATTTTTGCAGAATGTGCGTAGCAATGTCAGTCATCCTTTCCTGCTCCCGTAAAGATTCCTCTTCAGTAACTATAGATATTAATTCTACTTTTTTAAATTGATGTTGCCTTATCATCCCCCTTGTATCTTTTCCGGCAGAACCAGCTTCACTTCTAAAGCACGGTGTGCAAGCTGTGAATCTTAATGGCAGATCTTCTTCTAATAAGGTTTTATCTTGCACCAAATTAACTAAAGATACTTCTGCGGTTGGAATAAGCCAATAGCCATTAGTGGTTTTAAAAGCTTCTTCAGAAAATTTTGGTAACTGACCTGATCCAAACATAGCATTGTCACGAACTAGATTCGGTGGCGAAATTTCAATATAGTCATGCTCAATAGCAATATCTATCATGAAATTTGATAAAACACGCTCTAATTTAGCTAAATCTGCTGATAGGGTTGAAAATCTAGATCCAGAAATAATAGAAGATTGATCGAAATCAAGCATTTTTAGATTTTCACCAATTTCAAAATGTTCTTTTGGATCAAAGTCGAATTTTAATATATCACCCCATTTTTCAATCTCAATATTTTCTTCTTCACCCTTACCAAATGGCACGTTTTCTTCTGGAATATTAGGAAGTTCTGACAATATTTTTTGCAACTCATCCTCAAATTCATTATAATTATTGGCAAGATTAGCGTTGACTTCCTTGGACGCTATCATTAAGTCATCAATATTTTGATTACTCCTTTTAGCTATAGAAATTCTCTTAGCTAGATCATTTCTTTGATTTTGAAGATTTTGGATTTCTTCAATTTTTTTGCGCCTTTGATCATCAATTTTTAATAATTCTACCGATCTAACCTTATTAGATCTAGATCTCATTGCTTGATCAAATTTTTCTGAATTTTTCCTAATCCATTTAATATCCAACATGGTCGTTACTTAATTTATATTTCTTGATTTTTATCTTACTGATGCCATAATTATAATAACATTAATTTATCCACTAATTAATCAATAAAATCAATATTAAAATGACAATCAATAAAGTAATTTTAGTCGGTAATTTAGGTAATGATCCAGAAATAAGATCAACTTCTGATGGTAGAGAAATAGCAAACTTTTCCCTTGCAACTAGTGAATCTTGGAAAGATAAAAATACTGGCGAAAGAAAAAGTAAGGCAGAGTGGCACAGAGTCGTAATCTTTTCTCAAGGTTTAGTTGGTATTGTTAAAAATTATTTAAAAAAGGGTACAAAAATCTATATTGAGGGTCAATTACAAACTAGAAAATGGACTGACAATTCTGGTATTGAAAAATATACAACTGAAATTGTATTGCAAAATTTTAACTCTACATTATCCATCTTAGATAGTAAGCAATCTAGCTCAGATACAGGCAATAATTTCAATGATAATAATCAGGATCAAAATTCTACTGACGATATCATCGATGATGACATTCCATTTTAAGTATTAATTTTCATGAGGTGGTGTATAGCAATATCAATATTTCTTTTAATATCGAGCAAGACTTTGGCAAATGAGGCCCTGTCAAATCAAAAAATAATTGGCGACATCGAAAGACACTTATTTTTTGACAAGGAAACCAATAAAGTTACTACCACTGAATCAACCTACGACGGAGGAAATACTATTTTTGACGAAGATGTTGAAGAATTTAAGTCAAAATTCGATATTATAGCAATTGACGCCAATTTTGATACAGTATCTGAAGAAAAGAAAAAATTAGCCCATAATACCAGCCTCATTGGACATTACGAAATTGCTGTAAAATTATATAAAGAAATTTTAGCAAAAGATAAATTTAATGATAGTGCAAAATTTGGCTTAGCATTTTCTTACCAAAATCTTCACCAATATTCTGAAGCCAAGGATTTATATTATGATTTACTAAAAACTGGTAAAAAAATAAATAAGGACCAGGTTATTAACAACTTACTGTCAATAATAACAGAAGAAAACCCGAAGGAAGCTATATTTTTTCTAACTAAATTATCTGCTCAGCACCCAGATTCTGCTATCTTAATTGCTAAATCAGCCCTAACTTATGAAAAAATTAATAAACCCAAAAAGGCAATTGAATTAATGAAGAAAGCGCTGTTTTTAGATCCTGGTAATTTTCAATATCAATATAATTTAGCTATAATGCTCGATAAAGATAAAAATTATCAAGATGCTAAAAGTCTTTATAATAAAATATTATCAAAATTATCAAGATCCGAAAGTGAAAAACTAGACATCTCTTTAGATGTTATATATAAGAGAGTGGAGTACTTAGAAAGGGCCATTTAAAACTTTATATATACCAAAGACAATTTTCCAAAATAAACTACTGACGCAATATTTCTTTCCCTAACATTAGTAACAGACTCCTTAACTCCTTATCTTCAATATTGCAAAGGTGATTACTTAATGATTCATCTTCTTCTAAACTAGTATCTTCAATATTTAAATTCTTTAATTTTATATTTTTTGGTTTTTGTATAAACTTAATATTGTCAATTATCTTATAGCCATAATAAATTGTAATTTTCTCTGCTATATCGTCAATCTCAGAAGATAGTAAGAAAGAAATTGTAGGATTATAAACCTCAATATAAAGAGTTTTTTTACCATCTCTGTTAACTTTTAAATCTTGAATGTAAGAAAAGTTACAATATTTATCACCAATAATTTTTTTCCAACTTCTTCTTAAATTGTAAAGAATGTTAAAATTCTTCTTTTTTTTCTTAAGGATAATTGGATTAATATTTGATAGGATATTAGATTCTAAAGATTTAAACATTTGGTTATCATTTTATTTTAACTACAAGATAATAGGCAGATTTAGATTTACCAATAAAATTAGCTATTTTTTGTAAAGATTACTTTTCAACAAATCTCATATGATAAATTATTTACCCATCTTTAAATGTTAAATGTTTAAAATTCCTCCTATTCGTAATCATATTAATTTTATTAAATTTTAAAAAATAATAAAAATTACATCACATTGTTCGAATAGAATCTATAATTTACCATCAAAAGGTAAAAGGCTTATAACATATGGATATATTCCGGTCATTTTTTATAAATAATAGGTAAAAAATATTTTAATATATTACTTATTTTAAAGTGGATTTTGACATGATGTTAAAATCAAAAATTTGCTTAGCAACCTTGTTGCCTAAATTTTTTACCCTCTTTAAATCCTCTAATGAAGCCTCCTTAATGGAATTAAGGTCTCCAAAGTGATTTAGTAATAATTTTTTACGAGCAGCGCCAACATTTGGAATTTCATCAAGCTCAGACTTAAACATGGATTTTTTTCTTTTAGCAACATGAGTACCAATTGCAAAGCGATGAGCCTCGTCACGAAGATTTTGCAAATAATAAGAAATAGCAGAATTTTTAGGTAAATTAAAATGATGATATTCATTATCTTGAATTATGTGATAATCTTCTAGACCAGAATTTCTACCAGACCCTTTCGACATACACAAAAAAGGAATTTTAATATTTTGTTTATCAAAAACCTCTTCTACCGCTGATAATTGACCTTTTCCACCGTCGATAATTATTAAATTTGGTAAATTTCCCTCTTCATGACTATCAAAATCCTTAAATCTTCTGTAAAACACTTGTTTTAAAAAATTGGTATCATCTTTTTTTGATAATTCTTCTAACTTTATATTAAATTTACGATAATTACTCTTTACAAAGCCATTTTCAGAAGCAAAGACCATAGCGCCAACGACATTTGTGCCAGAAGTATGGCTATTGTCATAAATTTCTATCCTATTTGGGATATGTTTAATTTTTAAAAGAACTTTTAGCTGCAGTAGTAAATCTGCGATCTTGGTGTCACTTGCGATTTTTTTATCAATTTCTTCCTGTAAAAAGAGTAAATTATCATTAATTAATTGTAATTTCTTACCTTTTTTAGGATACAATATCTTGACATATCTCCTTCCTCCGAGAGGATTGTGCCTTTCTTGTATTTGAGAAATGCCTACTGAACTAAACTCATTAACGTCTTTATTGCCATTAAAAGAAGTCTCTAAATTGGATAATAAATTATAGATATCCTCCCTACCCTCTAAATCTATATTGCTAATAATGTTTTTTGGAATTTCATGATTTTGATAGAACTGACCAATAAAAGCAAAAATAATATCAAAATCGGAGTCATCGAGGTTTATGTTAAAAAAATAAGTTTTATTGCCATAATTATGGCCAAAACGATAGAAGGAAATATTAATTGCAACGATATCAGCCTTTCTCATAAATAAAATCATATCCATCTGCCCTATTTCAGCGATACTTATATTCTGCTTAGCCTGAATGATACTTAAAGACTTGATTCTATCTCGAATTTTTGCCGCCTTCTCAAATTCCAATTCTTCACTATATTTTTTCATTTTCTTAGATAATTCTTCTTGCAAGTTAGAATTCTTACCCTTTAAAAAATTAATTGCCATTTCTGTCAATTTTTGATATTCTTTTTTCGATATTAAATCGACACATGGTGCGCTACATCTCTTAATTTCATATTCAAGACAAGGTCTTTTTCGAGATCTAAATTCAGCATCTGAACAGCTCCTAAGTAAAAAAGTCTTCTTTAAGGACTCCATTGACTGACCAACGGCGTAAATATTAGCAAAAGGTCCAAAATGGTAAGATTTATTATCTTTTAAACCGCGATATTTAAAAATTTTTGGAAAATCTTCATTTTTAGAAATAGAAATATAAGGAAAAGACTTAGAGTCTTTAAGTAGAATATTATATTTTGGTTTATATTTTTTAATTAAATTACATTCTAAAAGTAAAGCCTCAATTTCGTTATTAGTTAGAATCATTTCTAGCTTTTCAGCATTTAAGGTCATCTTAGTGATTCTGGTAGTAAGATTTTTGGTATCCAGATAATTTTTAAGACGATTATATAGATTTTTTGCCTTACCGATATAAAGAATTTGATCATTTTTGCCAAAAAATTGATAAATTCCAGGTTTTTTAGGAGCTTCTTTGATTCTTTCTCTTAAATATTTTTGCATTATAAGTGGGCTTTATAGCATTTCACTGAATAGTTAATAATTATATTTTCTAATTTTTAAATCTATTCGTAATTTGATACCTCCTATCTCCATCAAAAGACATTTTAGAGATTTTTGGACCAATTACCGATTGCCGCCTTTTAAATTCATTATTATAAAATAATTTTACCACTTTTTTAACAATTTCAGGATTAAAATTTTTACTAATTACCTGCTCTTCAGACATTTGTTCTTCAATTATTAGGTATAAAATTTGATCTAGAATACTATAATCTGGCAAAGAATCAGAATCTTTCTGAGACTCCCTGAGTTCAGCGGTAGGCTCTTTTACAATAATATTTTCTGGAATAATATTATCTTTTTGCAACTTAGAGATTCTGGGAATATTTTTATTGCGCCATTTTGATAATTTATAAAGTTCTGTTTTATAGATATCTTTTATTGGGTTATATGCCCCATTCATGTCACCATAAAGAGTAGCGTATCCGGTTGCTAATTCAGATTTATTTCCAGTTGACAATAGTAAATTACCAAATTTATTAGAAACGGCCATCAATAATAAGCCTCTAATACGTGATTGAATATTCTCTTCTGTAAAATCGACATCTTTGCCACCAAAAATTGACTGTAGACTAGATTCCACCTCATTAAAAATATCTTGAATTGGAATCTGCTCTAAATTTATACTTAAATTATCAGAAAGATTCTTGGCATCAATAAAACTTTGGCTAGAATTATATTTAGAAGGTAAAGCTATCAGCCTTACATTCTTAATCCCCAAAGCATCAGCGGCAATAGTTGCAACCAAAGCAGAATCAATACCTCCAGAAAGGCCGATAACCACATTTTGAAAATCATTCTTAGAAACATAGTCTCTTAATCCCAAGATTAGGGCGCTATAAATTCTCTCCTCCTCTGACATAAAAAATTCACCACTACTATCAATATCAGAATAATCATCAATCTCAATTAAGGCAGAATCCTCCTCAAACTCCTTCAAAGATAATGCTAACTCATTATTTTTGCCGATTACAAAAGAGGAGCCATCAAAAATTAAAGAATCATTGCCTCCTACCTGATTGAGATAAATAATATTTTTTTGTAAATTCTGATTAAATTTTTTAACTCTATCGATTCTTGTTAGCAATTTATTATGTTCAAAGGGTGAAGAGTTGATAGAAATTATTAGATCAATTTCTTGCTCAATTAATAAAAATGAATTCTTTAAATTCCAAATATCTTCACAAATAAGAACTGCTATATTTAGACCTCTGAATTTTATATTTTTTAGATTATTGGATGCTGTAAAATATCTCTTTTCGTCAAAAACGCCGTGATTTGGAAGTTCTTTTTTATGAAACAGCTCTTTTATGAAACCATTCTCAATTAAAATAGCCGAATTAAATAATGCTGCAGATCCATATTTATCAAATATTCTAACAGGAGACCCAATTAATATTGCAGCTTTCTTACTTTTGGTGTGGTCAGCTAGTAATTTAATTTTACCTTCTATTTTATCCAAAAAATAACCTTTTAGCAGTAAATCTTCTGGAGGATAGCCAGAAATAGCTAATTCTGAAAATATTACTAAATCTGAGGAATTTTGATGTTTTGAGTAAAAATCAATAATTTTTTTACAGTTTTTATCTAAATCACCAATAGTAAAATTAAGTTGTGCTAATTGTATATGCATTATTTAATGATTCTAAAACTCTTTAAAATAAGAAAACATTGTGTAAAAAGATCTGTACTCAATATTATTTTCTTTAGCGCCTATCCTACTGACTCCGACCTTCATATTATCACTAATTCTATATCCAATATTATATTCTATATATTTATCAGAAATTTTATTACCAGTTTCGGTGATATTTTTTTGAAAATGAGATGTGGAAAAACTCCAACTATTGTAATTAAAATAGAGTGAGGCGATCTGATGCAATGAATCAACACCCCTCCCACCATTCACGTTATTAGTTTTTACGATCTCATAAGATGGTATGATAGATGTGTTTCTGCCTATATTAAATAAATATTCAAAATTAGAGATATAGCCACTCTCCTCAGATAGATCGCTACTATTAACATCTATTTTTTTATAAGCAAAATGATAAGATAAATCCTGTAAATACAAAAAATTCTTACCAGACAATTTAACAACATAAGAAGATAGACTACCAGTATTTCCAGAAACCTTATAGAGTCTTTTATTTTTACCCCTCTTGTTGATAGCACTATTACTTAGATCGGTATTATCGTTAAAAAACGGATAAAATGACAACTCACTATTCTCAAATAAGGCTGTAATACCAACGCCTATCTTTTCTCTAATTTGATAATCTCTACCAAAAAATACTGTAAATATAGATGATCTTTTTTTCTTATTCCAAGAATTGCCAAAATGAGGATTGTACTTTCCTACAAAAAATATTAGATCTTCATTTTTAAAACTTAACTTCAACTCTTCAATAAACAAAGACTCGTCATCGACAGAGATTTGGCGATCTTCCAGAGATATTATTGGATTATATACTTTCCTATTTAAATAATGATTTTTACCGGTTTTACGAGACTGCCAAAGGGTCTCAACAGACCAATTACGATTAATACTAAGTTTTAAATCAGACTGGGATTCTAATATAGAATTATATTTTTTTATATTCTTATTGTCCTTACTAGACAATTTATCAATTCCTAAGTTAATCACTAAATCACCAGATATTTTAGGATATGAGTCGTTAGAATAGCTATTTAAAGAAAAAAAACACAAAACTAACCCTAACATTAAATAGCTAACCACAAAAATAATGTTGGAAAGAAAATCATTACTATCACTTCTAAAGTTACGCTTATTATTTAAAGTCATTCTAAAATATATTTATAGTTTAATTATGAGGCTAATGTAGTCATAACATTATAATGATTACTATCCTTCGTTAATTTTTACCGGCAAAACTGTTGTTACTTCAGTACCTCTACCTTCTATACTCTGAATTAGAACCTCACCACCATGTAATTTAATAAAATATTTAGTAAGGTATAAGCCTATTCCAGTTCCTGATATCTTTAAAGTATTCTTAGCTCTAAAAAATTTTTTACCCACTTTCTTTAATTCATCCTTCGGTATTCCCATACCACTATCTACCACCTTAATTAAAACTTTACCTTCTACTTTAGTTCCCAAAATTTTAACAACAGAATTTTCTGGAGAATATTTAACAGCATTACCTATAATATTAGTAAGGCAATGATCCAGCATTTTTTCATCCGCAAGATACTCGTCTGGCAACTTATCAATATTGACCTGAATATCAATATTTTTCTTTACATAGATTTCTTTATTTTGTTCTATTATATTGTAAATAAGATCTTTAATTGAAACAGATTCTATGTTTGGATCTAAATCTCCATCACTCATTGCAATCTGAGAAAGATCAAGGGTGCTGCTAATTAAATTGTGTAACCTTAAAATTGCATTTTTAATTTTTAACAGATCTACTCCCCCCTTTTCAACAGTTAGTGTATTACCCCTCAACCTTCTTAATAAAATTTCTCTAGAAGAGTCAATGATTTGTAAAGGTGTTTTAAATTCGTGCGAAGCCATGGCAATAAATTCATTTTGAATCATGCGCATTTTTTTCTCCTCATTCAATGAACTCTTAAGAGCTATGCTTTTTTTCAACAATTCTCTGTTAGATTCCATAACCTTGTCAAGATATATTGATTTTTGAATAGCAACAGATAGTTGATTTGATATTGTACTTATTATTTCAACCTCCTCATTGTTCCATTTTTTAATACTGCCCTGATGCAAAAATAAACCCATATTTAAATTATCATCAATTGGAGTCGATAAGCAAAATTGTGAAGCAATGCGAAACTTGCTACAGATATCTTTTATATCATAAAATACCTCATCATGATTAACGTCCTCGACTATTACATTTTCCGTCTCCTTGGACACAAAGAGTTTAGGAAATACACTATTATGGAAATTAAAATACCTCTTAACTACCTTAAATCTATCATTTACATCAGGGCAATTTACGATGGAAGGAATATCGTCACCACAAAATTCACAAATTAGATTAACATCCTGACCATTAAACTGACATAAAATTGCCCTATCAATCTTAAAATTATTACACAAAGCCTTTAATGCCTTATAAGATATTTCACTAATAGGCTCATCCCTTAACATCAGGTCACTTGAGACTCTAAGTAATTTTTCACTTCTCAAGACTCTTTCTAAATTGTGAACTAAACCCCTATGCCCTAATGAAGTTTTTTTACTTGAAATTTCGACAGAATTACCGCTAGAAGAAAGGGAAAATAAGCAATACTTACTATTATATTTAGATATGGAGTCAAAATTAACTTCAAACCTTTCTGGCTGATCATTGATGTTATAAAAATCTAAAAAAAAATTTAATTTTGATAATTTTACAATATTTTTAGAAATATTGTTATATTCAGCGATATGAGTTAGATTATCATCATCATGATCTAATATAGAGTCAAAACCTTCACCAATAATATTGTCAGGATCATAGCCAAAATAGTCAGTAAACTTTTGACTTAGGTATATGATTTCAATAAAGTATGGGTTGTCATTATTGATTCTGCACAATAAGCATATTTTTTTATTCTGCTCAACCTCTTTAAATAAATCTTGTTCTAAAATATCACGATTCTCACTATCCATTGATAAATTTTTTTAATGTTAATTTAGTATTTCTCGTGATAATTGTATTGCAGCATTTCCCATTTATAATGCATTATGTAGAAAAAATATTTTCATGTTAAAATTGTCAAAAAACGACCGCCATATGTTAATGGGTATAAGTCTTTTTGGTAGTTATAAGCTTAAAAGAAGAAGCTAGATCATAATATTGTTTACTCGGTGTTATAGATAAGAAATGGTGTTACCTCCTCATATTATAAAATAAATCTAAAATTGTAAATCTATTTCTAATTAAGTTAGCATTTTTTACAGCTTCCAAATATATATCTTCACTTAAACCAATATCGCAATATTTTTGAGGTAAGGAAAAGTGATTTGATATTTGTAATATCTTATCATGAGACATAAAGTTCCTAGAAAGCTTCGAGGTTAAGCTTTGAAAATCCTTTAGCTTACTATTAATTATCTTAGATCTCTCTTGATTAATAATTTTACTACTAAATTCACTCCAAAAATATATAGCTAAATCCTCATTAAATATTTTTTTAAAATAGTTAAAATTAATGTCCGAAACCTTGGTTTGAAAATTTAATAAATTCAAAAACTCTTCCTGCATTTTAGCTATAATCAGGCTAGTAATAGCAATTTGTTCACCATGCAAAGATTTTTCCATTATTTTTGGATATTTAATTTCTAAATAATGAGCTATCAGATGTTCAGATTGACTTGCTGGATAACTTCCCCCTGAAATTGCCATAGAAATACCAGAGTTAATAAGAATTTTAGCTAATAAAGTAATGAACTCCTTATCATTAATTTTACCATCATAATTTAATAATTTTTGATATAGATTGCTGACCAAATCAAAAGCTTCTACATTATAATGAGTATCAAGAAGTAGGTGAGATAAAAGCCAGTCAAATCTGCAAGTTGAAATACAGATACTGTCACCTATTCCAGCACGAATCATTCTTTCTGGAGAATTGATTAAAAGATCAAGATCAAAATAAATTGCAATTGGTAAATGTGCCAAAAGAGAATTTTTTCTACCAGAGGTAATTATTGAAGCATTTTTAGAAGCGTAGCCATTCATGGATACAGCGCTGGCAAAAATAATATATGGAATATTATTTCTATAGCTAGAAATCTTACACAAATCATTGATAGTACCAGAACCAAAGCCAACAGTAGCTTTTTTATTACAAGATTTGGTGATAATTTTTGCAATAGACTCTTCGTCAGGCTTTGGATTATCTAAGATTACTAGATCAATATTTAATGGAAGAAGATTTTTAATTTGAGGATAGATATTTTGATCAGTAACAATCAAAATATCCTCTAAATCTAAATTAAATTTTTTAAGAATTTGGGTAAAATTAACGATCAAATTATGATCAATGATTATCTCATTAATTGTAATTTGATGTTTTTCTAAAAGATTATTAAACAATTATTAAGTTTAGAAATTTTTCTTTAAACCAAAAGAAAAGATGTTAACTTGAGTTCTATATTTAACACTTAACCCTTTATTATCAACATTAACATTTTCATAAAATTGATGTACATAAGATGCGTCTAGAGATAAATCATTACCAAAATCATAATTAATACCCGTACTTAACCAATAGACATCACCAGTTGGAACGTCAGCAGTTCTGTATTGATCATCAGGGGCGTTGGTCTCAAAAGCGGTGCCAAACCTCACCAATAACTCGTCATTATATTGATAATCACCACCTAAACTATACATAAAAGTATCGTGCCAATTATAGGTGAGAGGGAAAAGAGATTCGTTAGTTCCTGAATCCTTAAGATCAAACTCTTTTTGTCTTGACCATCTAGTCCAAACAATGTCAGACATCAAGTTAAGCTTGTCATTTAGATCATATTTAGCCCCTATTATAGCCGATTCAGGAGTGGAAATTTTAAGCACACCATCATTATACTTATTAGATGCTGGCACTTGAAATGTGCCATTTAATTCATACTTAACTTTAGAATTATAACTCAATCCTAAATCTAATTTTTTAGTTAAATCATAATTTAAACCCAAACTGTAACCATAACCCCAATCAGAACCCTTATATTTTGCTGTGTTGACGTAATATTTGTGAATTAAGGATTTGGTAAATTGCATTTTTTGAGCATTAACGCCAAATCCAAGAGATAATTCATCAGTTAATTTTTGAGATATATTAACTCCTAAATTAATAGTTTTAATCTCAGTGTCATTGGTCAATTTAACACCAGGCCAATCACTGTTATATTCAGTTGCAAGACCAAAAGGTGAATTTACTAAAAATCCAATAGTGGTTTTTTCAGCAATTGGAGATGAAAAATAAAATGATGGGATAATGGGGTTAATACCCGCATCACCAACTTCACCAGATGCGCTATTTGGCTCGCCACCCATAGTTTCATTCTCTGGATCAATATCTACATCTAAATAAGCAACAGAAGCAATAAATTGCTTTTTATCAAATTTTGATAAAATTGCAGGATTTATATACATATTACTAATATCATGAGCGCCAGTTGCAGATCCAGCATACGAAGTTGCCAGTGCCGAACTTGATGTCGAGTTAGTTGAGTAGCCTGCAGCTAATGCATTAGAAGAAATTAAGGCCAAAGAAGCTATAAGAAGCGCTTTATTTTTCATAATAGTTAAATTTAATTATAGTGTCGTTTAATATCAATTCACATATAAGAAATAACATAATCTGGATTTATCTTTTAAGTCTGTAATTACCAAAAAGTTTTTTAGCAATTTTAACCTTAAAATATTTTGCCACATAATGCATTACGGATAGGAATTGACATAATATTCCAAAAACTACACAATGTCAATATAGTTATCAACTCAAACTTATCAAGTATTTTGTTATTAATAGTAACAAATCCAATAAAAATCTTTTCTCAACCGTTATTGCTAATTAATGATCTTACAAAAATTCTTAAAAACTGTAAAAAACTAATATCAATTCCTACCTTTAAATATACAAGTTAAAACAGCTTTTTTCTTTTAGATTTTGCTTTTAGTCACAATCATGTTTTAAGTTATTTATGAATTAAAAACAAAATCTAAAAAAACAGTAAGAGTTGACGCCACTTCTTTACAACTCATCAATGAGGGGATAACAACCTTATTTCAGCACCTTTTGCATTACAAATTACACAATCTATCTAAAATTTTGATAATTTTATTATTGAGTCCATATTGTGCCCCTTAACAATATAATCATCTATATCATCATTGATAATCTTCACTGTGATATCCTTACTATCATTGAGGAAAGAAGCAATAATTGGCATTAGATATAATCCTTATATTGATGAGTACCTCTCATCACAATATTAAAAGTACAGATTTTACGAGAATTAGGATTAAACATGTCAGACAATCTTACTGTAGAAGTTAAAGCTTTCCTATCATCAGGATTATAAGATAAATATTGTGAATCCATTTTATTCCTTGGGTGATCCTCAAAATAGAGTTCAGTTTTTAAATATCCAAACCTTTTGTGATAAATATTCATATTGATATGCGGACTCCTACCGAAATAAAAACCAGGAACTATTGTAATAAAACGATAATTACCAAGATTGTCAGTTATGGACACTCCAGACATATTAAAATTCTTATCAATATTTTTGTCATTACTTGCCAATAAACTATGGTACTTACCTTTGGAATTTGTTTGCCAAATCTTTATAATTGCACCCGTTATTGGTACACCAAAAGAGTCCGTGATTTTACCTTGTAAATATACTATCTCACCAAAAGCTAAATAAAATGAACCTGTTTTTTTTATCAAATTATTAGTTTGATTAAAAACCTTCGGCATAGAAAAATTATTTAAAAATAATCTCGATGGCGTTGGCTCCCTACTATTAAAAGAATTACTAAAATCATCAGCAAGTCCAATATTAGTGGCAAAAAATATAACAGTAATTAATTTTATAAGTATCCTAACTAACATTAATAATTATTAATAAAATAGTTTTCAGCATCAAACTCTTTCACTGGCCATTAATAAATCCTTGTCCTTCAATGTGCTACCATATCTTTTTCTAGTCATAGCCAATATGATCCCAAAAGACATTGACATAGCAATTAAGGAGGACCCTCCATAACTAATAAAAGGTAGTGTGATTCCTTTGGTAGGCAATATTGCTAAACCAACCCCAATATTTATAATAATCTGTGCCGCAAACTGAATTACTAATCCACTAACAGTCAAATAAGCGAAACAACCCTTCGTCACGTCGTTTTTTCTTACGACTCTAGTAATTAAATATATAAATATAAATATAAATATGCTAGAAATTATTACCCCAAACTCCTCAGCAACAACAGAAAATATAAAATCTGAATGAGAATCTGGAATGTGTTTTTTTACTAAGCCATTTCCAGGTCCGGTACCAAAAAAACCTCCATTAATATAAGCATCAATCGACCTGTCGACCTGATAGTCATTGCCAATATCAAAAAATTTGTCAACCCTACCCCTAACATGTGGCAGAAAAATATAGGCCGATATTATGCCAAAAATTCCAAAAATAGAAATGGCAAAAATAGCAATCCATGACAAGCCACATAAAAACAATTGAGCAGACCACAACAAAATGACTAAAAAACTCATACCAAAATCTGGCTGTCTAATTAACAGCAAGACTAATAGTAAGCAAGAAATACTAGAAACAATGTATTTAAAATAAAACTTAGTATGATTTAACCTGTCAAGTAAGAAAGCATTGAAAATTACGAAAATTACTTTTGCGAATTCCGATGGTTGCAAAGTAAATCCAAATAATGATAACCACCTTTTAGAGCCTTTTATTTCGCTGCCAAACATCAAGGTTAGAATTAGCATTAAAATGATGGCAAAAAATAAAAATGGCGCCATTAATTTTATATGATTTACCCTAAGATAAGAAAAAAAGACTAGTAAAAATACAGAGCCGCACAAGAAAATAAGATGCTTTTTGAAAAAAAATAATTGTGAAACTTCAATTCTTTTGGCGATAGATGGACTAGAAGTAAAGTTCATAAAGAGGCCAAATAATATTAAAAATAACACCAACCCCAAAATTACTTTATCGGTTTTTAGCCACCAAATTTTAATAAAATTAAGCTTATCTCTTTTAAATAAAGATTGATGATGTATTTTCCAATCCATTTTCTAATTATTTTTCTTAGTAATTTTTTTTAGAAATAACCTCGTGCTCCACGATCTCATCCCTAAAAGTTTCTTGAAATAAAAAATCTACATTCCAAGTAATCAATAAAGCTCCGAGCAAAGGCTCGATAACCACCAAAAATCTTATATCACCCTCCGGATATATATCTCCAAAACCAAGTGATATATAGGAGGTAAGAGATAAATACATTAAATCAAAAAAAATATGCTGTAAATTTCCAAGTAAATTACTACTATGATTATACATCATATATAACTCAAAACAAATAGCAAAAAGCCATATGATAGCTATATGAATAATAAGAAGAACAAACATAAAGCAGATAATCCTAATATTTTTAGAAATTAGTTTTGATATATATTTTTTGGTAAAATACAATACTTCAAACTGTATCAGGACAGCTGTAACGACGATAAGAGTATTGACCAAAAATAAAGTAAGCATCAGAATAAAAAAATTATGGAACCTCAAAAAATAGACTACAACAATCTTTCTAAAAAGTTAATAAAAGAATCATCTAATTTACAAAAAAACGCCTCAAATCCCAATAACTCTCACTTTGTCTTAGCTTCTGCTGGGTCAGGTAAAACTAAAATATTGACAGACAGAGTCCTAAGAATTTTACTTTCCGGCGTTCGGGCGTCAAAAATTTTATGCCTAACCTTTACAAAAATTGCCTCACTCGAAATGAGAGAGAGAATTTTTAAAGAACTATCCTCTTGGTGCATCATGAAGGACGAGGAATTAAAGAGTAAATTAGAAAATTTAACAGACGAAAAATTTAATTCTACAAAGTTACAAGAAGCAAAAATAATTTTTATTAAAATTCTAGATGATACCGAATCTTTAAAAATTGAAACAATACATTCATTTTGCAATAATCTAGTTAAAAAATTTCCAATTGAAGCGGGAATTCAGCCAAATTTTACCATTATTGACGATTCCCTATCAACAAAATTATTAAAACAATCTAAAAAAGAGCTCTTAAAAAAGGCTGTAACTGATAATGATCTGGGACAGAAAATTAGTAATATCGCCAGAAATTCAGGAGATCTAGGTCTTGTTGACATAATTTCAGATATAATATATAAAAGAGAAATATTTTTTCACCTAAAAAATAGCTTTATAAGTATCGAAAATTTACAGGAAAGTATTTTTGAAATTATAGGTTCCAAACCTAATCAAAATGAAGATAATTTATACCAAAATTTCTTTGATTTTAGTAACAATGACCAGAATCTTTTAGATTTGTGTCAAAAATTACAAGATTTTCCTCAAAAAACCAATCAAAATTCAGAAAAATTCATTAAAAAATACCTCTTAAATAAAAATTATCTAAATTTCTTACAATATCGCGATATTTTCCTAAAAAAAGATAGTTTAGATCCTAAATTAATAAACAAAATTATTACAAAGAAGGTTTCCGAAGAATCTCCTCTCTATGAGGAAGTTTTAATTTTTGAACAAAATAGAATTTTGGAGTTTTTAGAGGAGTTAAACTCTTTTAAAATTGCTAATCAAACTAGTAATATTATTTTTATTGCTAATGAAATTTTAGAAATTTATGAAAATCTTAAAGCTAAAAATGCTTACTTAGATTATCAAGATCTTATTATTAAGACCAACAACCTTCTACAAAATAGCGAGAATGCCGACTGGGTCAGATATAAATTAGATAATCTTTATGATCATATTTTAGTTGATGAGTCTCAAGACACCAATCATTTACAATGGTATGTAATCTCACTTATTTCTGAAGATTTTTTTAGTGGAAATCAAGAAAATAATCGTACAATTTTTGCTGTTGGTGATGAAAAGCAATCAATTTATGGATTTCAGGGTGCGGAGCCAAATATTTTCAGCGATATCTTTTTTTGTTATCAAGATAAATTCAAAAATATTGAAAAAAAATTAGAAAAAATTACTTTGAACAATTCCTTTCGCTCTACAAATGCTATTCTGGAAGCGGTAGATTCAATTTTTTCAGACGAATCCTATGCTAAAAAAATTAGTAAATTATCAAAAGTAGAGCATCAAGCAATTAGATCAGATGCTGGAAAAGTTGAAATCTGGCCAATTATTAAATCAGATCCAGCAGAAGAAGAATCGTCTTGGGAATTGAATTTTACCAAAAAAACACTCTCTTCAAAAGAAATTTTGGCAGTTAAGATTGCTAAAGAAATTAAAAAATTAATAGAAAATAAAAAAATCATTATTGATAAAAAAGGACAAAAAAGACTTTTAGAATATCGTGATATTATGATTTTGGTTAAAAATCGCACTAATGATCTTGGAAATTTGATCAGGAAATATCTAATAGAAAGAGATGTTCCGGTTGCAAGTCCTGATAAAATTAGCTTAACTAAAAATCTTTTAATACAGGATTTTATCTCACTATGTAAATTTATTTTATTAGAGGATGATGATCTGAATTTAGCCTGCCTGCTTAAATCTTGTTTTATCAAAATTTCTGAAGATAAATTATTCAATTTATGTAACATAAAAAATCAACACAATATTAGCTTAATCACTGTTGTGGAGCGAGAGAATTATAAAATATATCAATTTTTACAAGAAATTAAGAAAAAATATTATTTACACCATAATGACATCGCTGGATTTCTAGTTAAAATATCTAATGATACTGATATTTTGAACAATATTAAAAAAGAATTTGGAGTTATTTCTCTTGATTTAATTAATCAATTCATCTCTTTTGCCACTAAATACCAACAACAAGAAGGAACTTCTTTGCAAGAATTTATTTATCAAATTAGCCAATCAAACTTTAACATAAAATTAGAAAATAGCGGAATCTTTAATGAAGTACGAATCATGACTATTCATGGTGCCAAAGGTTTGGAAGCTCCCATTGTTTTTCTTCCTGATACTGCTCATGGTAGTAACTCTATTTTTGGGTCTGGACCAAGAGAGAGTATCATTTGGCATCAAAACAAAATTCCAATTGCAAAATTTTCTAAAAAAGATCAGAACCAATTTTTAAAAGAAATTATAAAGCAAAAATCAGAAGAGACTTATGATGAATATCTAAGACTTCTTTATGTGGCAATGACTAGAGCCGAGAATGAACTCTATATTTGCGGTTTTAGTAACAAAAATATATCAGAAAACTCTTGGTATAGCTTAATTTCAAAAGCAATTTCTAGTAAAGCTGTAAAAAAAGATTTTATTGATGAAGAATTAGGTCTAGATGATCAAAAACTAGTCTTTTCTGATAAATTTAATCAAAATTTAGACATTTTTCATCAAAAAGATCCTCAAATAACAAAAAACAAAGAAAGTTTACCTGCATTTTTAACAAAAAATGTTAAAAACATAGAGGATAATGAAATTATTTACCCTTCAAAAATTCAAGATGATTTTGATAATTTTAAGGATAATTTAGAAAGAAATACTAAAAAATCAGTAAATATTGGAAATATTTCTCATAAAATATTAGAATTTTTACCAAACCTAACTCAAAACCCAATAGAATCTATTAAAATTACCAAAGAATACCTCAAAAACCAGATTATTTCTGAAAAAGAAAGAGAGATTATCCTAAAAAATATTAAAAATATTGTAGACAATTCAGATTTTAACTTTTTATTTAGTAAAAATGCACGCTCAGAAGTTTCAATTAGCGCCAATATTAATGGAAAAATTATCTCCGCTCAGATTGATCGTTTAATTTTGGATGAAAATCATATTACCATAATCGACTATAAGACTAATTTTACTACAAATCTTAATTTATATCGCGACCAAATAAATTTATATCGCAAAATTATTGCCAAAATCTATCCAAATAAAAAAATTACTACTATCATCATTTGGACATATTATGGAAAGATTGAAATAGTGCCAGAATTTATTTAAAAACAAACACTTACCCTAAAAACTGTATCAATAGCCCAAAAACCTAGTATTTCAATAACTTTACAGCTCACTTTTTAACTAATACACCTCAAAATTATGTCATTAAAGCATAAGGAGATTGTAACATTAAACAAGTTAGTTGATCAAAACCATAATTACCACAAATCTAAAGAATTGTAGGATTTGTTAGAAATTATACCAATTCCCATCTTTAAAGGATATAAAATATTTAAACCATTACGACGTCTCTCTTTGACCCATTTCATAAAAAATTTAAGTAATAGGCGTTAGAGGGTTCATTAAAAACGAACCTTACTTCTAAACGAGTTTGATTTATTTTGCAATAATTCCTCCTCCATTACTCAAGGGGACTATACGCATAGATCTATGGCTATTTTAGTAATTAACTGATCTGATTCTAATACTAAATTCTGAATAATAATTTGTGTATTGTCTTTTTGGACACGGTTTTAATTTTTAATTATTAAAGTACGAATTTTAACTATCCCAAAAAGTATGTCTACATCAGAATAAACAACGTCAATTTTTCAGATATATCTGTAGATCATGATAATCCAACTGATAATATGATTTTGACATTATGAAACTATTGAAATGTATCTAAAATATTTGTGTCTATCTAGAATCTGCTGTCACCCTACCATTATAAGAACTTGGTGGTTTATAGTACCTATCAGTGTCATAATATTGATAATAATTAGGCTGAGGAAATTCGTAAGGGTTTGAATAATATCTTGATCCAGGAGTGACAACTGAAGTAGTAGCAGGAGTAGGATAAGATGATTGCGGTTGGTAAGGCTGAGAATAAGGTGTGGCAGATGGATATCTTGGGTTCATATATGAACCAGGGTTCTCAGAAACAATGCAAGCATTTAGTAGGAATATACTCAACAAAATACAGATTCTTACAACAAATGTATATATATTAATCACATTAAACAAATTAATATCGACCCCAGACTTAATTTTACTATCAATCTTGACTTAAAGGGAGGTTCTTACGAAAACTTTTACTACAATAACATAACTAACTGTAATATTTATAATTTTATATTTTTACCTTAATCATAACTACAGCAATCCTTAAATTGTTACAATTTTAATTAATAAATAAAATATTTCGACCCCAACAATATAAGTTGCAAAATAACACAATCTCTGCTATCAATAAGAATCGACATGATAATAATTTCTACATTACATTCTATATTAATAAATTCAAGAGTTTTTTTTAAAATACACTTGAAAACAATAATTTTAAAAAATTAATTAGACAAGTTATACTTAAGCTTATATCGTTTTAGGCAGAATATACTCTTATATTTTATTAAAAATTATGGAGTTTAGATATCATTATTGATAATTAATTAATTACTTAATTTTATTGAAATAACTTTATAAATAAATCAGACAATCAGATGAAAAAAATTAAACTAGGTAATTTAGAAATTGGTAACGAACTACCCTTCACCTTAATTGCAGGACCTTGCCAAACTGAAAGCCGAGATCATTCGATGATGATGGCTGAAAAAATTAAAGAAATTACTGATAAATTAAATATTAATTTTATCTACAAATCTTCTTTTGACAAAGCAAATCGCAGCTCAATGTCTGGCAAGAGAGGGCTAGGACTTGAAAATACTCTGCCAATTTTTGAAGAAGTTAAGAAAACTTTTAATTGCCCAATTTTAACTGACGTTCACAATGAAGAGCAATGTGACTTAGTTAAAGACTCAGTTGATATTTTGCAAATTCCGGCATTTTTATGTCGTCAAACCGACCTCTTAATTGCAGCGGCAAAAACTAATAAAGTCATTAATGTTAAAAAGGGGCAATTTCTGGCGCCTTGGGACATGAATAATGTAGTGAAAAAATTAGAAGATTCTGGTAGTGAAAAAATCTTACTAACTGAAAGGGGTGCTAGTTTTGGCTATAATACTCTAGTTTCCGACATGAGATCCTTACCAATTATGGCAAAAACTGGATATCCTGTTATTTTTGACGCTACTCACTCAGTACAACAGCCTGGTGGATTAGGAGGCGCTTCTGGAGGACAAAGAGAATTTGTTGAGCATTTAGCAAGGGCAGCTGTAGCAGTTGGAGTTGCAGGACTCTTTGTTGAAACCCACCAAGATCCAGATAACGCACCATCTGACGGACCCTGCATGCTAAAATTAGAAAATTTGGAAGAGTTTTTAACTATAATTAAAAGATTTGATGAAATAACAAAATCAAATTAAAAATTACTTTATATGATGGAAGTTCTAAAATATCTAATATCTTTAACATTCATAATAATAATAATATTTTATGTATTACCTTTATTTTTTTAGCACAAAATTTCTCTAAGAAAAACTTAAAATACTTAGGTTAGTTTTGTTTTTTTTAGAAAAAAATATTTTCAAAACTTCTTTTCTATTTCTAACCTTAGGAATTCTACCTCCTTCTTGAATAGTTCTTCAATCTTCTTGTCAAAATTATTATCATCTGGTAATTTGTTGTTTCTGGCTAAATCATTAATTTCTGATAAATATTTAAATAATTTAGAACTTCTTATTGCCCTAGAAGATCCCTTTAATTTATGAATAGATTTCTGTAAATCATTGACCTTTGATTTGTCATTTTTTATTTCTTCAATAATATTTTTACCATCACTCTCAAAAACATCAGCAATCTCTGTAGCTTCAGATTTATTAGAAAATAAAGAGGTGAAATCCCCCTCCAATACATCATTATTGCTGCTATTACTCTCATTCTTGCCACTTTGTGACAGAATATCTATACTGAATCTGTAATCTACCCAGAATTTTGATAATCTAATTAAATCTTTAGGGTTGCTACCTTTTAACATATAATCGTCAATACCGCTGTTCAACAAACTCATGACAAACTTCTTATCACCATCTCCAGATAAAGCTATGATTGGGACTTTACAACTAGCATCATTTTTATCATTGTAGTTAGACTCAATTTTTCTAACTTCTTTTGCGGCATCAATACCACCAACCTTACCCATATTAATATCGGTAATAATTAAATGATATTTGGTCGGGTCCAACTGAAATAATTTTATTATATCCTTGCCATCACTGCATTGAAATACATTAGCACCCGCATTGGAAACTTTTTTAGCGATAAGAAATAAATTTATGGCCTGATCATCAGCAACGATAACATTGAGACCTTTTAAAGTTGTATTATTGACAACAATATCTTGGCGATCAATACTCTTGGAGGGTATGTAATAATTTAAAACCCACTTAGATATATTTCTAGCAATGAATCTTAAATCTTTTGGCTTTATATAATAGGCGTTGCATCCCGCAGTTAGGGCCTGATTAGCAATAGCCTTATCTTCCCTAGAGCTATAAGCTAGAATTGGCAACGCATCCTTAGATATACCGAGATCATTTCTAATTTTTCTTGTCAATTCTACGCCACCCATTAAAGGCATTTCAATATCAGTTAAAATCAAGTCAAACTGATCACCACACTCTTCCTTGGATTTAATCAATTCAAAAGCTTCAATTGGATAAATTATGATAGTAATATTAAAATTAGGACATTTATTTCTTAAATCCCTAGCTAGAATTTCTATGTTAGTCCTAATATCATCAACTAAAAGAATATTTTTCTTAGGATTCTTACTTAAAGATCTCTCTAATTCATATGTACCCTCTTCAGATTTGTTAGATTTTTTTATCTTATCTTCAAAATCTAAAATCTTATTGACACCCTCCCTCTTTTCATTATCTGATAAAATTGGAAATAATAAACTAAATTTGGTAAATTCATCAATTTTACTTTCGCAAATTATAGCACCACCAAAATTATTCATCATTCTGTTGCAAAAATCTAAACCAACTCCAGTTCCACCCTTTTTATCTAGTGTAAAATATGATTGAAATATTTTAGTAATTACCTCCTCCTTAATTCCTGGACCAGTATCGGTCACACTAACTACGTTATATTTACCAACTTCGAGCTCTATACCTGCATCACGGACTGAATCAGAAACATTAAATTTTTTGAGCAACTTTTTATTAAAAGTTTTTTCTTTCTCAAAGGAAATGGTGATATTTGAACTTGGATATTGATCAAGATAAAATAAGGCATTTTTAACTAAATTAAAAATTATATATTTAAATCCAGTATCATTTGCAAAAATTATAAAATCATTTTCATTATCAATATTTTTAACTGATATAGATTCCAAATCAGATTGACCTGCTGTTACACTCCTATCATCATATAAGTTAATAATAATTTTCTCCTTTTCTTCATTATTTTTATATCCGTAAAGAGAAGCTGTATCTAAAATTAATTGCTTAGCAGAATAATAACCAAAATCCTCTCTAGTAAACTTCTTGCCACCCAGTTCATGCAAAGTTATATCGATAATATTACTAGCTAAATCTATCGTTTTATTAATTTGACCCTTAAAATTAGCAATCTTTATACTTGATTCATCTATTATTTCTTTAAACTTACTATCCCTATACACAATCTTTTGTAAGTTCGGATCATGACTAATATTATCCTTTATCGATACCAAATTTTCAGTTGTGAGTCTTATCGCTCCAAGAGGATTACGAAGCTCGTGAGCAATTGAGCCCGCAAGAGCTATTAAAGCAGACTCCTTCTCCCTTAAAAAGTGTAGATGTAGACGTACCCTCTCTAGTGCGATACCAACCTTGATGACCAAATCATCAAAAACCTCCATATCCTCATAATAAAAATAATTGCTTTTATTAGGACGAGATTTTAAGGTAATAAAGCCCATTTTCTTGTTGTGAAAAGTAAGAGGTATATAACCCTCAAACTCTCCATCTGTCATGATTAGTTTTAATTTTTCATAAGCCTCATTAAGTTTAATTGACAATAATATTTTGTTGCTATTGAACTCTTTTGTTAATTTTTTTAATGTCTTAAAAGCGATATCTTCACCAAAATACCTAGAAAAACCTAGATTATCTTTGTTTGCAAAAATCCCAAGATCATCAGAAATATAAAATGATTTTATTTCTACCTGCATATCACCTCCTATGATAGATTTAATCTTACTAAGCAATATATCTATGCTTACTACATCAAGAACCTCATTATTAATTTTTTTCATGATATTTTTCTTATCATACCTAACGCCAAAGCCAAAATTTATACCTAAAGATTTAAAACCTTTTGTTAAAATATGGTATAACTCAAGCGATATAAAAAAATATATTATAGTTAGTAATGATATTAAGATTGTATTATCAACATTACCTAACCTCATGTATACCTCAGACAAAACTACGTAAGATAAGAATAGAATTAAAAAAGAAAACACCTTAATAAAGACCTTGCTAAAAATAAATATATCAGAAATACGATGTATTACCATTGAATATGTAATAACAATGCAATACATAGCTATCAGAATAGTTGCAAACGGATATAACTCTATTTCAAAATATGGAAAACAAGTTGTAAAGCCGCCTGCCCAACCTATGGCAAAGCCATAAAAAATCAGTTTATTTTTATAATAATTTTTAATAGATTTGTATACTATAACGAAACTGAACAAAACAACCGATACCATATATATAAAAAATATATACCATAATGGCGTGATATTCGGTGCAAAATTAAACTCTAAAAAAGGAGATACACCCTCAACCATAATAGGAGTAAACATAAGGATAACAAGAATTGCAACCAGTGTATTTTCTACCATCTGACAAGGTCTACTTATTTCAAATCTAGTTAAAAATCTTGCAGTCTTGAAAAATAAATATGGTATTAGAACCAAAGAAGCTAAAGTAACCTTCGAATATAATAGAGCGTATTCTTCTGATTTTGAAATCAAATGTAATCCGTAAGAAAAACTCCAAACACACAAATTAATATTAAACATAGCAAAACTGCTATACTTTCTATCAGAAAAAATTAAAAATATTGCTAACAAGAAGCAGGTAGCAAAAGTTACAAAAAAAGAAAATAGAACAAAATCTGTCATGACCTTTTATTAGATATTGAGGTTAGATGGAAATATTATACTAAACACCATATCATCAAAAAAATATGAGTAGCACTTATATTGTGGAAAATTCCTAAAATAACAAATATAATAATGATCCTTACGAATTAATTCAGATATTTCGTATATTTTTAAATTTGTCATTAATCCAGTTTTAAGCGCTTTAGATAAAGATTCTTTTGCAGTCCATAACAAAGTAGCCATTGAATCATTATGGGAAAAATTATTAACTTCAGACTGAGATAGCTGACTCTTTATTTCTTCAAGACTGCCTAGACGAATTTTTTCTAAATCTACCGCTAATGGAGTAAAGTCAAAAAAGGCTACAGCTATCGCCATATCATTTTTATGACTTATAGAAATCTGAATCCCACTTATATTAACGCCGCTTACAACAGGTTGTCCAAAAATACCATTTAAAATAGAAAAGCCCTTTAGGTCTTTGATTTTAACTAAATGAGATATCGCTCTCTTTGCCGCTATACGACCAAGTAGATACGCGTCCTTCTGATACATATTTGATAAAGACACGTAGAAATTCTTTTCCTCTTTACTTAAATACCTATCTGCATTAAACAATTCCTTGTTCAAAGAGTTAGATTTACTAATTACACAATTATATTGTTTATCTAAATAATTTAATTGAAACTCAACACAACTAGCGTCAGAAGGTTCATTTAAAAAATCTAAAATAAGCGACATAAAGGACTTTATTTTATAATTTAATCAATGAAATTGAATCTTCGATTTTACTAACAATAAACTCTTTATTTCTACTTAAAAACCAATGATCTCCATGAAGCTCATGAAAACTAAAATTATTATCAGTCTGATCTTCCCATTGCTTCAACTCATCTAATAAAACAACATCATCTTCTTTTGCTCCAAAAGCTAAAATTGGAATACTTAATTTCTCTTCATCCTTATATTGATAAGTCATAATTACCTCCATATCCCTCTTCATCACTGGTATTATACTACGCAAAAAATCTTCATCATCAATATACGATACTGTTGATATAATCTTATCGATAGTATTCTCTTTTCTAGCTGTCTCCTTTATTGATTCCCTGCCTCTCCATTTTTTTGTTAATTGTGGAGCTATAGACCCTGTGACAATAAGCTTTTTGATATTTTGATATTCAGTAATATTATTTCGTCTCATATATTTTATTACTTCATAAAGAGTAACTCCTCCCCAGCTATGACCCCAAAATATTGATGGGCCATCGATTTCTGGAATTATCTGTTTAGATAAATCTTCGACTAATTTATCCATATTGCTATAGTAATACCCTTCGTCCAAACGATTCTCTCTACCCGGCATTTGTAAGGCGATGATTTCAGTATTCTTTGGAGGATTGAAGATAAAATGACTAAAAATTAATGCACCAGCACCCACAGGATGTAGGCAAAAAATTTTTATTTTTACATTGTCATCCTCTTTTCTTCTTCTGACAAACCATTTGTCGCTACTTACCACAATATCATCATCTCCATCTATTCCCGACTTATCTAATCCTACATTATCGCTATCTTTCTTAAGCATGAATATTATCTCTGTAGCCAGTTCTGTTAGACTGGGACCTTTTGCCAGCCTCATTAAAAACAAATTTATTTCAATATTTAATTGAATCCATCTTCTAAATTGATTAAGCATCAAAGAGTCTAATCCAATGGTCGTAATAGAATTATTCAAAGAAATATCTTCACCAGAAACTCCCAAAATATCTGCAACACTATTTGCCAACAATTCCGATACCTTTTCAACCTTCCAATCAATATCGTCAGATGCTATTATTTTCTGTAAAATACCATCCAAATTATTACTCTTACTAAATGAGTCCTTCTTTATAACAGCGCTAAACATAAATCTATCCTTTACAGATTTATAAGTTTTAACAAAATTACTCCACTTCATTGACGATATCATTAAATAGTCAAAATTAGAATTTAAAAGTTCTTCTAATTTTAGATCAATATCACTCCTGTTTATTACGACCGTACCTAACGCTCTATATATAGAATCAACATTTTTCTTACTATCTTTTGTCATTCCCGCATAATCACCACCGATAAGGCCAAAACACGCAGAATGACAAGCTAAACCATTGCTATTCCTGTAAATTGACAAGTAATTTAAAAAGCTGTTTGCTGATGAATAGTTGCTTTGTCCGCCTATTCCAATAAATGAGGAGACTGAGGATATTAGTAAAAATAGATCTAACTCAGTATCTAAAGTTGCTCTGTGCAAATTCCAAGCTCCTAATGCTTTTGGATCATAGACTTTGAAGAATCTTTCTTTCGTCATATTTGGATATGAAGAATCATCTAATATACCAGCAGAATGAATTATACCTCTGAATGGTGGCATATTATTTTTAATGTAAGAAATTACCCTGTTGATATCTTCCTCTTTCGAGACATCTCCCTTTACATCTTGCCAATTAATATTAGCACCTAAATTTTGTAATTTTAATATTATTTTATTATCTCTTTCATATTTTGGTCCTGACCTACTAACTAAAGCAAAATTTCTTGCACCCCTTTCAAACATCCACTCAGCAAGAGTTAGGCCAAGACCGCTGGCGCCACCACTTATTAAATAGGTTGCATCATTTTTAAATGACAATTCTTGGTTTGTGTCCATTTTTTGCTCAATTGCTACTAATTTTCTGGCAAACCTACCATAATCTCTAATTGCAATTTCTGTTTCATAAGGGACCTTCTCTTCCTTGTTTATTTCTTTAATTAAATGACCGATATTATCTTCTAATTTTTGACAGCCAAGATCAATCATCCTAACTTGATGATCAGGATATTCATTCATAAATACCCGACCCATACCATAAAGCGAACCTTGTAAAAAATTTATATTCTTATCCTTTTCCTTATCAACTTGATCAGCATTTTTAGTAATCTGATAAATATATATTTCTTGATTTTCTATTTTTAATATCTCTTGAGATAGATAGAGGTTTGATAGAAATAAATTCTGCGACTCTATCTGAAAAGCTTTACTATCACTGGTATCATCAATTATTGAGTCCACTGACCAAAGATTAATAATTTTAGAAAGTTTTATATTTTTATTTTTTAAACTCAAAAATAGCTCAATAAAATTATCTTTGGAGGTTGGGTTGATTCTGTAGTGATTGCTGAATTCATTCTGGAAAGAAGTTCCTTTATCTATAGTGATAATATTATATCCAGCTTCTGATAACTCCTTTGATAATGGAGTTGACAAACCTTCATCAGAAAGAATGGCGATATTGATTTTATTGTTTTTAGTAACATCTGCGCTTGCGATCTTAGTTTTAACATGTGACTCAAACCATTGATATTTATAAAGACCTCTATCTGCATTATCTTCTTGGATATCCAGGCAGCTCTTGTTTATATTTTTTGTTATAGATACTATCTGACTATCGGAATCATAAGTCACGACATCAGAAACTATATTTTTACTATCAATTGAGTGTAATTTTACATAACTCCATAATGTAGATTGTTGATCCTTATATTTAGTAAATTTACCAAAACTTTGTGGTAAATAAATATTGTCACCACCAGCAAAAAGAGATGCATGTAAACAAGAATCAGATAAATTTGGAATTATATTATATTGATCAGCAATATACTCATCTTCTTGTGACAGCTCAACTCTGGCCAATATCTCGCCATCATCATTTTGCCACATCTCTTTAATTAATCTAAAATGATATCCGTAATTAAGACCCTTACTTTTTAATTTAGAGTAAAATTCATCGACAGAAATCTTTTTATCAATCCTATTTTTTAGATCTTTTAATTTATCATAATTGTTAGCATCATTAGCGGTGCTATCACATGATATTTTGCCACTACTATTTGATTGCCAGTTTTGACTATCGCCTTTTTTACTAAATATCTGATAAAGACCGGACTCAAGATTAATTTCTATTTTTGCTTCAACTTGCTCCTCCTTATCTGACAAAAACAATGCCTTTTTAAATTCAAGATTTTCTATATGAGAAAATTTATCACCGTAAAACTTTTTACCAACAGCAATCGCAATTTCTGCATGAGCGGTTGCGGGCAAAACCATAACTCCGCCAATTTTATGGTCAGCAAGGAATATTTCTTTCTTCGGACTTAAATCTAAATCAATAATTTTTAGATTTTTATCCAAACTACTTTCAATAACCGTTTTAATAAATGGGTGAATTCTCTTTTTTAATCTTGATTCTTTATGATCTTCACTCTCATACCAGTATTCCTTGTGATCCCAGCTATAGGTTGGTAATTTAATTGAAGTTGGTGTTTGGTTTTTATCTGTAAGTAAATTTAAAAATTGCGCTCTATTTGTTGCTATGTGAACTTTGGCGGCTGCTGACAAAATGTCATTAATTTCATAATCTATATTAGCTTCAAAGCTTTTGATGTTTCTGGAAAGTGAGGAAATTATATAGCCATCTTTTTTTGCTAAAGATAACATATCATTAACACCAGCACCTAAGATTGGATGTGGAGCGATTTCAATAAAATAATTAAATCCATCTGCAATCATTTTTTCTATTGCTGAGATAAAATAAACTGTATCTCTAACATTTTTATACCAATATTCATTAGTTAAATGTAAACCACTCTCTTGAAGTCCTGTAACAGTTGAATATAAAGAGATTGCTGATTTTTGAGGCTTAAGATCCTTAAGACTTTCAATCATATCATCTCTTGTCATATCCATATAATGACTATGGAATGGTACATTTATCTTTAGGAATCTACTAAATATATCTTTTTCTTCCAATTCTTTAGCAATGATTTCTAAAGGCTCTGCATCTCCTGATAAAACTGTTGCTTCTGGCCCATTGACAGCTGCAATCGAAACTTTTCTTTGATATTTTTGTATAATTTGTATAGATTTAGAAAGTGGTAATCCTATGGCTAGCATCTTACCTTTTCCAGAAGCTTTATCCTGCTCTTTTGATCTATTGTAAATTACATCTACTGCCTGCTCTAAAGTAAGAGATCCTGCGCCATAAGCTGCAGCTACCTCACCTATTGAATGACCAACAATTCCATCTGGATTAATTCCCAGATATTTCCAAATCTCAATGAGACCTATTTGTACGGCCATTATTGCTGGCTGAGCTATTCTTGTCTCAGAAACTCTAGAATCTTCTTTGTTTTTTTTCATCTCTGTTAGTAGAGAATAGCCAGAAATTTTATTAAAAATCTTATCAATCTTAGTGATAATTTCGGAAAATATTTTTGATTTTTCCAACAATTGCCTGCCCATAGCATACCATTGAGGACCTTGCCCAGAACAGATAAATGCTATTTTTAACTTTTCATTTTTTTTAGTTTTTCCTGTTATGATTTGCTGATTTCGTGTATCAGAAATATATAGGGACAATTTCTTGATTAAATCTTCTTTTGAGTTACAGATTATTATAAGTTTTTCTTCAAAGTTTGATCTGTTATTAATAACGGAATAACAAATATCTATCAAATTATTTTTACCATCTCTGGTAAAATTAAGATATTTTTCTGCTAATTTTTTTAAAGAATTTTTAGATTTCGCTGATAATGAAAAAATGTAAGGGAAATTATCATTACTATCTTCTGATTTAGATTTTTGTTCTGACTTAGAATTACTAACATACTCCTCCAAAACAATATGAGAGTTGGTACCTCCAGCACCGAATGAATTAACACCAGCAATTGCCTTTCTATCTTTTTTACTAGGCCATTTGGTTAATTTGGTTGGAACTTTTAATTTCCATTCATCAAATTTAATCTTAGGATTTGGAGTGTTAAAATGTAAGTTTTGTGGAATTTGCTTATTCTTAATGCAAAGAGCTAATTTAGTAAGACCTGCAATGCCAGCAACAGCTTCGGTATGACCAATATTACTCTTAATTGAACCAATAATTAAAGGATTTTGAGGATCTCTATCCTTAGCAAACACATTACCAAAAGCTGCACATTCCTTAGGATCACCAACCACGGTTCCAGTTCCATGAGCTTCAATAAAATCAACATCCTTAGGATTAATAGAGGCGCCAGAGTAAACCTCCTCAAGCATCTGTTGTTGAGCAAATTCATTTGGTACAGTCATACCATCCTCAGTATAACCATCAAAATTTACTACAGCATTTTTAATTACTGCATAAATATTATCACCATCCTTTTCAGCTTGATCTAGCGGCTTCAAAATTACAACTCCAGCACCTTCACCCCTAACATAACCATTACCAGCAGCATCAAAGCTTTTACAATAACCATCAGGACTTAAGAATCCACCCTTTGATAATCCAACAAAATGCTCATGACTAGACATAATGTTAACACCTCCAGCAATTGCCATATCAGCATCTCCAATCCAAATATTATTACAGGCAATCTGCACAGCAACAAGGGAGGAGGAGCAGGCGGTATCAACAGATAAAACTGGGCCCTTTAAATTAAATTGATAAGCAATTCTAGCAGGAACTGTCACATCGGAACTTCCCATTAAGCTATGAGCATTAATATGATCTATATCATCTCCAGCATATTTTTTTCCTTCATCGCCTAAAAATATACCAGTTATTACCGCTGTTTTTGTGGCATTTATTTGGTCTATTGTTATATTAGCATCTTCCAAAGATTCATAGACCACTTCTAGCAAATGTCTTTGCCTAGTGTCCATCTTATCAGCTACATTAGGATAGATATTAAAAAATTCAGCATCAAATTCCTTCATACCACTAATGAAGCCACCTTTTTTGGTTTTTATTTTACCGGATTTGTTGGGATCTGGATCGTAATATTTTTCTATATTCCAACGATCAGAAGGAATGTCGGTGATGCAGTCACGCCCCTCTTTTAAGGCTTGCCACAAACTATCTGCACCACGAATATCGCCAGGAAACCTGACACCCATACCGATGATAGCAATTGGAAATTTTTTAACTGAAGATTTTTTAATGCTTTTGACAGTGTGATTGTTCATTTTCATGGTAATTGAATTAAGAGTATTAAAATCAATTGTAAGAAATGTTGCTTGTGAGTAATTTAAAATTCAAGTATTTTAAAGTCAAGATAAAATGGTAACTTAGCTAAAGAACATGTTTATCAGACTTAAAAGATAAAATTTATACCATTTTTTTTGGATCAACCCACTCATCAAATTGATCTTCGGTCAGTAATTCTAACTCTAGAGCAGCTTTTTTTAAGGTACTACCATCCTTATGAGCTTTTTTAGCAATTTTGGCCGCATTGTCATAACCAATATAAGGATTTAAAGCTGTAACTAACATCAAAGAATTATTTAGCAGTTCATTAATCCTGTCATGATTTGGCTTGATACCATTTAAACATTTATCAGTAAAGCTATTTAAGCCGTCAGAAATTAAATTAACCGAATTAATAATATTGTGTATTATCATTGGTCTAAACACATTTAACTCAAAATGACCATTAGTACCACCAATTGTTATAGCAGTATGATTGCCAATAATTTGACATGCGATCATAGTTAAAGCCTCGCATTGTGTCGGGTTAACCTTCCCTGGCATAATTGAAGAACCTGGTTCATTCTCAGGAAGGCAGACCTCTCCAAGTCCAGACCTGGGACCAGAAGCTAAAAATCTAATATCATTAGCTATCTTCATAATTGAAGTTGCAATAACATTTAAACAGCCCGACAAGCTAACCAAAGCATCGCAAGTTGCAAGAGATTCAAACTTATTATGACTAGAAATAAATTTACTTTTTCTATTAACGAACTGCTCTTTTACCTCAGTCCAATCATTATAAGAAGTAGCTTTTTTAATTATCTTAGTAATCTCAACCTTAATATCGGTAATTTTTGAAATATTGTCAGCAAACTTTCCCGAAAAATCCTTATGAGAATTAATTCCGGTACCGACGGCAGTACCACCTTGGGCTAAAAATAATACACCATCAATTGCATCATTAAGCCTTAAAATATTGTTAAAAATTTGATATTTATAACCAGAAAATTCTTGTCCTAAAGTAACGGGGGTAGCGTCCTGTGTGTGGGTACGACCAATTTTAATGATATCTTTAAATTCCTCCTCCTTACTTTGCAAAGCTTCGTAAAAATTAAATAAAGACGGGAAAAGATTTTCGCAAATTGTTAACGTCGTTGCTACATGCATAGCGGTTGGGAAAGTATCGTTGGAAGATTGCCCTAAATTGCAATGATCATTGGGATGAACAGGGTCTTTTCCCCCCTTCTGTCCCGTTGCAATTTCATTAGCAACCGAAGCAATAACCTCGTTGCAATTCATGTTAGTTTGCGTACCAGAGCCAGTTTGCCAAACAACCAAAGGAAAATGATTATCATAAAAATAATCAAAATCAGTAAAAATTTTATCAATAGCTTGGTCAATTAAGTCAGCTACTTTTTCAGAAAATTTGTTATATTCCTTAGCGTCAGGATTGGCAATCATTATTTGTTTATTAGTTAAGGCTGCTGACTTCTTAACATAAAGCATAGCTTTAATCATTTCTTTTGGCATTTTATGACCCTTATTATCAATGCAAATAGCAAAATTTTGGATTGATCTCTGGGTCTGCGCACCATAATAAGAGCTTGCTGGCACTTTAATATCGCCGAATGAGTCCGTTTCTATACGAAAATTATTATCTGTCATTTCTTTAGTTAAATTATTCATTGTCATTTTAATTTTTATTTATTTTTAAAAAAAATAAAAAAGAGATTATTAAAGTTAAATTTGATAATTGACGCACTCACCTTTTTAAAAAATTTATCCCATCAATAACAAAACCTTCCCTCATAAAGATTTTGTGAGATTCTTTTCTTTCAGAAGATAGGTTTGACATAATAATATCAGTCTTAAATTCTAAAGCTTGCCAATCAACCCACTTTAAAAGCATCTTACCAGCGCCAATGCCACGATTTGAACGACAAATCATAAAATCCTCAATCCTAACAATCTTGCCGTATTTTATATTATCACAGACTATAATACCAATTACAGCGACAATTTTTCCCTCCTTATAAACTGCTGTCATTTTGTAGCCATTAATAATAGCATTTGAAACATTTATAATGTAAGTTTTTTCGTCCAAATCTTGATAAATTTGAGACATGATTTTAAAACTATCCTTAATTTCAATATCTGTTGCTAATTCTTTTATTTGCATTTTAAAGGAAATTAATTTGTAATTTAACGAATCCTAAAATATTTATTGAAGAATTTGGGTTAAAGATCACAATATTAACAAAATTAAATTATTTCAAGATAAATAAAATATGTCAAAGAAAATAAAAAAAGTAGTTTTAGCTTATTCTGGAGGTCTTGATACTTCAGTGATCCTGGCTTGGTTAAAAGAAACTTACAATTGTGAAGTTGTTACTTTTACTGCCGACCTTGGTCAGGGTGAAGAATTAGAATCGGCAAGAAAAAAAGCAGAAAAATTTGGCGTAAAAGATATTTTTATTGAAGATTTAAAGGAGGAGTTTGTTAGAGACTACGTCTTTCCAATGTTTCGTGCTAATGCCGTTTACGAAGGTAAGTACCTTCTTGGCACCTCAATTGCTAGGCCATTAATTGCCAAAAAACAGATTGAAATTGCTAAAAAAGTTGGGGCTGATGCAGTAGCTCATGGAGCAACTGGAAAAGGCAATGATCAAATTCGCTTTGAAATGGGTTACTATGCCTGCAATCCCAATATTCAAGTTATTGCCCCATGGAGAGAGTGGAACCTGAATTCTCGCGAAAAACTTATCTCTTATGCTGAAAAACATGATATTGAAATTGCCAAAGATAAAAGAGGTGAAGCGCCCTATTCTGTTGACGCTAACCTACTTCATACTTCGTCCGAAGGAAAAGTTCTTGAAGATCCTTGGAGCCAAGCTCCAGAATATATTTTCCAAAGAACAAAACACCCCAGAGATGGCAAAAAAGATGGAGAAACTATTGAAGTTGAATTCAAAAAAGGTAACCCAATCGCTATTAATGGAAAAAAATTATCACCAGCTAATTTATTAGCCAAATTAAACGAATATGGTTATGAAAATGCGATTGGTAGAATTGATATTGTTGAAAATCGCTTCATTGGCATGAAATCTCGTGGTGTCTACGAAACACCAGGTGGCACAATCTTACTTGACGCACACAGGGCAATTGAATCCATCACCTTAGATCGTGAAGCGGCGCATTTAAAAGACGAAATTATGCCAAAATATGCCAAATTAATCTATAATGGTATGTGGTTTGCACCAGAAAGAGAAATGTTACAAGCCTTAATCGACAAATCACAAGAAAATGTTGAAGGTCTTGTGAGGTTACACCTCTATAAGGGTAATATTATTGTTCTAGGTAGGAAATCTACAAAAAGCCTTTATAAGGAAGAATATGTTACTTTTGAACAGGATGAAGTCTATAACCAAAAGGATGCAGAAGGTTTTATTAAGTTAAATGCCTTGAGATTTATTATGAAATAGTTAGTTTAAATATATTAAATAATAATTAATTGAAATTACAAAATCATGACTATTACCTTACCTAATTTACCTTATGATAAAAAAGATTTAGAGCCTTTTATTTCAGAAAATACCTTAAATTTTCATTATGGGAAGCATCACCAATCTTATGTTACCAATCTTAATAAGTTAATTGAAGGTACTGAATTAGAAGAAAAATCTCTTGAAGAAATCATTGAAATTTCTAGAAAAAATAATCAGGCCGGAATTTTTAATAACTCTGCTCAAATTTGGAACCACACATTCTACTGGCATTCAATGAAAAAAAATGGCGGCGGTAAAGTTACGGGTAAGCTACTTACAAAAATTGAGAAAGATTTCGGTTCTTTTGAAAAGTTTGTAGAAGAATTTAAGATAGCAGGAGCTACTCAATTTGGCTCAGGATGGGCTTGGCTAGTTGCTGATGAGGATGGTAAATTAAAAGTTATTAAAACTTTAAATGCAGAAACTCCACTCGGAACTAACCTAAAGCCATTGATTACTATGGATGTTTGGGAGCATGCTTATTATCTTGATTTCCAAAATGCTAGACCAAAATACATCGAAACCTTCTTAAATAACTTAGTTAACTGGGATTTTGCTTTAGAGAATCTTGAAAAGTAATCTTAAACATAATTTTAACAGAGCGGCAAAAATCTATAATCAAAATGCTATTTTACAACAACAAGTAGCAAAAAACTTAATAGATTTTTGCCCACCTGAAACTAAGAATTATCAAAAAATTATTGATCTTGGATCTGGAACCGGATTTTTATACGACCTAATATCACAAAATATTAAAATTCCTAATTTTTTTTCCTTAGATTTAGCAGTCTCTATGCTAAAACAGTCAAACTGCAATTGTAATATTAATGGCGACATAAATCTTCTACCATTAAAAAACAATTTGTTTGACTTGGTTATTTCGTCTCTTGCCCTACAGTGGATTGATGATTATAAGCAAGTTTTTGAACAAATTCATAATATCTTGATTAAAGATGGATTATTTTGTTTCTCAATTATTGCTAAAAATAGCTTAAATAATATAAAGAATGTTGGAATAAATAACTTAAATATTAACCCATTTCCTGATCAAGAAATTCTTAAAAATTATTTAAAAATTTTCTCCTCATACAAACTTATTGAAAAAAAAATTACCATAAAATATGATAATTATTATTGCTTATTACAATCAATAAAAAAAATTGGCGCCGGATATTCTGTTAACAAGAATTCCAACCTAAAAATTTCTGACTTAAGAAAATTAATGAACATAAAAAATATTTCTGAGAATTGGAATATAATTTATGTAATTGCAAAAAAATAAATCGCAGCAAGGTTACTAAAACTAAAAAAAGAAATTAAGATAATTTAAAATTACTTTTTATAGTTGCAATAAAAATACCAAAATGAACATCACAATCATAGGAACAGGATATGTTGGACTAACGGCTGCAATTTGTTTTGCAAATAATGGCCACAAAATTATTTGCATTGATAAGGATCCATCAAAAATTAACCTATTAAAAGCAAAAAAATCTCCAATTTATGAAAAAAATATGGAAAAAATGCTTTGCAAGGCGATTGATAATGGTAATATTGAATTTTCTTCTGATTTAGAATATGGTGTAAAGAGTTCTATCATTAATATTTTAGCAGTTGGCACTCCGCAAAATGAAAAATCTGGTGAAGCTGATTTATCATATATAATGTCGGCATCTAAGGAGATGGCAAAATATATTGATGAATATAAACTTATCATTATCAAATCTACCGTTCCCATTGGCACCAATCAGAAAATCAAGGTAGCTATTGAAAAAAAATCAGGAATAAAGATTGACATAGCTTCTAATCCAGAATTTATGAGAGAAGGTTTTGCAATTGAAGATTTTATGAACCCAGATCGCATTGTTGTTGGTATTGAAAATAAAAATTCTCAAAAATTAATAGAAAATCTTTATCTATATTGGATAAGAAAAGACTTTCCAATTCTTTTTACTGACATCAAGACCGCAGAATTGATTAAGTATAGCTCAAATGCTTTTTTGATGACAAAGATTGCCTTTATTAATGAAATTTCAGATCTTTGTGAAGCAAGTAATTGCAATATTTCTGATCTCACAACAGCAATGGGAATGGATGAAAGAATTGGCAGTAAATTCCTTAATCCTGGTCCTGGAGTTGGAGGCTCTTGCTTTCCTAAAGATTCTTTAGCTTTGTCACATATTGCTAAAAAATATAATCAAAAACTATCCATCCTAGATCAAGTAATTGACTCAAATAATCAAAGATTTATTAATATGGCAGAAAAAATTAAAAAAATTGCCAAAAATGATCGAAAAATTGCTATCTTAGGATTGTCTTTTAAAGCAGGGACTGACGATGTTAGAATGAGCCCTTCTATCGAAATTATTAAGCACCTCTTAAAAGGTAACTTTCAAATTACCGCTTTTGATCCAGAGGCAATAGAGAATAGTCAAAAAATGCTAGGAAACAAAATTACTTACTCAAAAAATACTCAAGAATGCTTCGATTCTGCCAAACATATTGCAATCCTGACTGAATGGTCAGAATTTAAAGAAATAAAAAATTACGACAATTTTAACAATAAAATTATTATTGATTTAAGAAATTTGTTAATTTAGATAATTGGCATCACTTCTCAGAAGACCTCATTAATCTTGAGTTAAAATTATAACTAATCTCTGCCATAAAGGAATGAGATATAAAATTATCCGAAACCATAGCATTGTATTTTAAATTAAACACTGGATTAACATGAAACTGACTTGCGGATTTAGAATATTCAGCATTGACGGCAATATTTATATAATCTGAGGGTAATGTATAGGATTTTACATTAAAATATTCTGTATTATTAACAAAAGATATGTTACTAGATTGTTCACTATCCCCCACATATTTACGCCAAGAAATATCTAACATTGGAGAAAATAAGCTTTTTTTACCAGTATAAAATTTACCACCCACATTAAAGCCTGCTGCAAAAATCATATTACTAAATTTTTCTTTCTTAACATTAAAGGCTGCACTGTTTGAGCCAGTTTCATTATAAGAATCCCTAGTATCAGAAAAATATTCTAGAGCTATTTTTGGCGACAGAATGGAACTCTTGACAAAAGGAATATGATATCCCAATTCAGATCTAAAATTCATTGAGGAGCCAGAAATATTAGATTTAATATCTTCTCTTATATTTGGCAATTTAACCTGCCTGCTATTTTCATAATCATTAATAATATAATTAAGACTATTTACATTATAAAAACCTTTTGTAAATTTTGATCCAAACTTATTATACACAGAAACTCCGCTTGAAGTAACTATAGAAGTAAAATTACCTTGATTATCATTTTTAATCTCTGACCCAGAAGAAAAACCTCCAATACCGAACACACTACCACCATTAACATAATCATAACCAATTAAAAACCCAGAACCGCTTGATTCAAAACCATCATAAAACTTATTTTTATCCTCAGACTGAGTCATATTTGAAATAAAAAGATCTCCCCAAAAAGATTGCCTGTTTCTTTTGGGAAATAATGAAATATTCCTAATTCTTTGAGAGATTGTGTTGTTTATGTCATTATTAAGAGTGATATTATATTTCAATAATGCAGCACTATTTGGCAATCTTATTGACTCCATTGCATTTTCTAGATCATTCTGACTACCAATCGACATAATATCAGCAGCAATATTACTTCTCTCAAGGGCATTATTTAATATTTGATTATTAGATTCTCCTAGATCTTCTTTATTAAAAATTTCCTGATCTTTAGAAATAGCGGTTTTAATATTATTACCATCCAAACTTAAAGAATGGTTAAATAAATAAGAATTATCAGAAACAGAAATATCATCGAGAGTGTCAATATTACTTGTATTTATAATATTATAAATTCCACCATTATAATCAAAGTTTAGAGCGCTATTCGTCAAACTAGCATAATCAAAAAATATAGTACTATTATTAAGTGTTAAATTATTAGAATTTAATTCAATTTTACCAAATGGATTACCCCCTGCATTTGCAGAAGATAATCTAAAATTAACATTCTTGCTACGTAAATCCATATCACTAGTAATATCCAAATTACTATTACTCATCATAGTTAAATTATTACCACTATATTGAAAGCTAGTAGCATAAATATCACTATTTAATATTGCCCCAATAGAATTAGAAATTGTTATCTTATTAATTCTTTGACTAGATTGACCAATATTAACATTAATATTTTGAGCAGCAGATCCAGATAATACAACATCACCAGAACCAGAGATAATACCGCCAGCAGCAGATCTAGTAATATCACCTTCAATATCAATTATTGCATTAGAATTTAAATTAAGATTTCCGTCAGAATTTAAAATCACATTACTAACGTAAATATTATGATTTAAATTAATATTATTTGAATTTGAATTGGTAATAGATGCTAACCTGCTATCAAAATCTGAACTACCACCTAATATTACATCAGTTACAGATTGTGCAACAGATCCAGTAAAATTAATATTTCCTAAATTACCTATAATAGTTTCTGAAGATCCATCTTGACCTTGAATATTTCCAGTAATATTAATTGTATCTTGTAAAGTTAATTTTTTACCAGTTGATATATTTAAATCTTTTATTATTTTACCAACTGATCCTAAAAATATTGCATCTTCAACAATATTAACAGTTTCAATATCCATTATCGCACTATTTCTAATAGTTGCCGCACCATTAATATTTAAAGTTTTAATGTAAGAATCCTGAGAAAAGTTAATTTGTTCATTATTACTAATCTTAACTATATTAAATCTATCAGTAGAAGTTCCAATTTTAGCATTAATATTTTGATCAGAAGAGCCAGAAAGTAAAAAAGATCCATCGCCAGCTGAATTAATAATAGAGGCGTCACTAGAGTTACTATTTTCAACATTACCTGATAAATCTAATGTTTTTAAACTTCCAGATAAATCAAAAATTGCTTTTGAATAATTATTAAAATTGATATTAGTAGCAGTAACATCATCATTAAAATTAACCTCATTTAATAAAGAGCTAGAAATATTAATATCACCAATTCTATCCTGACCGTTACCAATAACAGAATAAACCTGCTGATTATTAGTACCGTTAAAAGTTAAATTAGTAATAGATCCTTCAATTATTCCACCTTTACCATTAATACCTATATTACCAGAAATATTAATATTATTTGATAATGTAAGAATATTATCAGTTGAATCGAAGATAATATCATTAAAATTTAAAATTGCAGTTCCTGATATTTCTGAATTTGTATTAATCACTAATTTATTAGCATATAAATTAGATGCATTAATAATAAAATTATTAGTGTTTGAAATAATTTGAGAGAGTCTTTGATCCTGATCAGCTATATTGCCCTCAACATTTAATGTTGTATCATCGCCATTGAAACTAATTGAACCATTATTATCTCCATTGGCTTCAATTGATGATATTTTTTGCGTATTTCCAGCACCATTGATAGTTAAAGAGCCGTTGGTATCAAAAATAATAGTATCTACATTAGTATTTTCATTAACATAATTATCATAATCTGCGATAGTTTTGTCTCCAATAGAACCAATAGTAAAATTAGCAGCTAATATATTTTTAGCATAAAAAATAAAGATAATTAAAATAATTTTTATATATAATTTCATCAATATTTACTATAACAAAAAATAAATTATTAAGTTCTTAACGCTATTCTACTGTGACTGATTTGGCTAAATTTCTTGGCTGATCAACATCATTTCCTTTAAAAAGAGCAACATAATAAGCAATCAGCTGAACTGGTATCACATATAGTAGTGATTCGGCTATTATATCAGAATTTTTAGCTATATGCAAGGAATTTGAAATAATATTTTTAATATTATCTACTCCGCCCTTACTAGAGATAAGGATAACATTGCCATTTCGAGCAGAAATTTCGGCAATATTAGAAGATATTTTATCAAATAATTCATTTTCTGGAGCAATAGCAATAACATAGCTATCTTTATCAATCAAAGCAATTGTCCCGTGTTTTAACTCTCCTGCTGCAATGGCAGATGAATTTATATAAGAAAGTTCCTTTAATTTTAAAGCAGCCTCCATAGAGGTAGCATACGAAATGCCACGACCAATATAAAGAATATTATCGGCATCCTTAATTTCATGCGCTATTTTCTTAATATTAGTAACATATTCTTTTGATAAAGTTTGCTGCATTAAATTCGGCATTAAATTTAATGAAGAAATTAAATCATCTACCTTTTCCTGCTTCAAAAACCCCCTTTTCTGCCCAAAATCAATAGCAAAAAGAATTAAAATAGCAACTTGAGCTGTAAAAGCTTTAGTTGAAGCAACGCCAATTTCCACTCCTGCTGTAGTTAAAATTACATCATCAGCTAAATGAGCCATTGTACTTTTTGGCGCATTAACGATTGCTAGTGATTTTTGATTTAAATATTTAACATATTTCATGGCAGCAATAGTATCTGCCGTCTCTCCTGACTGAGAAATAAAAATAGTTAAAGAATTTTTTGTTTGGGGTGGATTTCGGTAACGAAATTCTGACGCAATATCAACCTCAACATTAGCTCTTGCTAAAGACTCAATTAAATATTTACCAATCATACCAGAATAATAAGAAGTACCGCAAGCGACAATAGTAATTTTCTCAATTTTTTTTAAATCAAAAGAGAATTTTGGCATCAAGACTTGATGATTTTTTTTATCAAGATATTTAGCCAAGGTCTTTTGGATAGTTTCTGGTTGCTCATAAATTTCCTTAAGCATAAAATGATCAAAACCATTTTTGCTAATTTTTTCACTATTTTTATCAATCTCTTCAATTTCTCTGGTAATCTTATTTTGATTTATATCAAAAATATCGATCTTATCCTTAGTTAAAAAAGCAATATCTCCATCCTCTAAGTAGCAAATATTTTTAATATAGTCATTAATAGCAAAGTAATCTGAAGCGATGTAATTTTCACCATCACCAAAACCAACGAGAAGTGGTGATCCTTTTTTAGCTGCAATTAATAGGTTATCCTCATCTTGAAAAATAACACCAATAGCAAAACTACCCTCAATCATTGACAAAACTTTTAAAATAATAGTCTTTTTATCAAAATTTTTTTCTAAAAATGAAGCAATAAGATTAGTTATGACTTCGGTGTCCGTTTGGCTTTTAAAAACAAAACCCTCTTTTATTAATTTATCCTTAATTTCTTGGTAATTTTCAATAATACCATTGTGAACTACACTAACCTTATCAGTAAAATGCGGGTGAGAATTTTCCTTATTTGCAACGCCATGAGTCGCCCACCTAGTATGACCGATAGCAATATGACCTTTAAAATCCTTATCTTCTTTAATTGAGTTTTCTAGATTAATAATTTTACCCTCCTGCTTATGGGTTTTGATAATATTATTACTTATTATTGAAATTCCCGAAGAATCATAACCACGATATTCCATTTTTTTAAGACCCTGCAATACCTTATCTTCTGAATTTTTACTTGATATAACGCCAATAATTCCACACATATGTTTTTATAATATATAGCTCTTAGTAAAGTTAATAAGAACAATTTAAATCTCAGTAAATTATTCTGAAGAAGAATTAAAAGAATTCAATAAATTTATTTTGATATAATCGACAACCTCCTTCGAGCGAAATAAATTAAAACTTGGAATAGAAAAATCTTTTATCATAGTTTGCAAAGTAATTTCATTACCTTCTAAATCTAAAAATTGATAATTAAGAAATTTTAAAATTCCAAAAGCTGCTGCCACATCCCAAATTTTCATATTTCCTCTTCTGGGGTAAAAATCGGCAACCCCTTCGGCAATTAAACAAAATTTATAAGAACTTGCTGAATGGATATTTTTTTTAATCAATAAACTCTTAAATTCTTCAAGTAGAATTTTTTGCTCCCCTCTGCCAAGAGAAGAAATTTGGATTATGCCATTATTTAAGTCATTTCCATCTTTTTTTAAAATTTTTGCGTCCTGAACATTAATAATTTTATAAGAATTTTGATAATCACTATAATATAAAATATCTAAAATCGGCACATAAATAAAGCCCAGCAAAAACTTACCACCCTCCACGTAACCTATATTAATAGTAAATTGCGACTCTTTACTAATAAAAGCCTTGGTACCATCGATTGGATCAATAATAAAGATCTTACTTTGCTTTGAAGCTTGTAAATTTTCCTTCTGACAATTTTCTTCAGAAATAATAGAGATATTTGGATATAAATTTTCCAAAGAAGACGAGATATAGTCATTAACAGCAAAATCAGCCTCAGTCACTGGGGAATCATCATGTTTTTTCTGAATGTCATAATCCTCATCATAATATTTCATGGCAATTTTACCTGCCTCAACAACAATTTCCTTTAATTTTTCTATATCTAACATAAGATAAATTTTATAAGCTGATAATTAAAAAGCGAATTTAATAATAACAAAATGCTACTGAATAAAAACCTAAAATCATTGAAAATTGGCTATGGAGGAATAGGAATAATGGGCTCGGCAATGGCAAAGCATATTTTTCAAAATGATTTTGACTTAACCATTTATAATCGCACCAAAACTAGAAAAAATTATCAAAAACTACTTCAAAAAGGGATCAAAGAGGCCAAAACATTAGCAGAATTAGCAAATTGTGATATCATTTTTACCTGCCTTGACGATGAAATATCAGTCATAAATTTTGTAAAAGAAATATTGCCAAACCTGCAGGAAAACTCAATTATCGTTGATATCACAACTATTGGAAAAAAGGCAGCAATTAAAATTGAAGATATTTTAGCCACCAAAAATTGCATCTTCCTAGATGCTCCAGTTACTGGTGGCGACAAAGGTGCAATCGCCGGCACTCTCACTATTATGATTGGTGGTGATGAAAAATATTTCAACTATTTGCAACCAGTTTTTCAAACATTCTCCTCTTTAATAAAATATTGTGGTGAAACTGGTTCTGGACAAGCACTAAAATCAATCAATCAATTACTTTGCGCTATAAATTTAACGGGTGTTTGTGAAGCTTTTATTGCCGCTAAAGAAATGAATATTGATCCCAAAATGATTATTGAAATTTGTGGTTCTGGCATGGCCGGAAGCAAACAATTAATGGCTGTAGGATCGGAAATTACCAAAAATAATTTTAACCCAGGATTTAAAGCAAAACATTTAACTAAAGATCTTAGATTGCTATTAGAAGGAATCAAAAACAACCAATTACCAATAACAAGAAAAATCTTTAATGATTTGCAGGACTTAATCAAGGATGATAATTGGTCAGAGATGGGAACGCAAATTTTACTAAAATATTTGGAAAAATCCTAACTCCTTCTAATATCTAGGCTTAATTTATGAGCCTCAAAACCTTCAATCTCAGCGAGTAAACTAGCCTCGGAAGAAATATCAGAAAAACCCTCCTTAGAACAATCAATGATTGAGATTCTTTTTAGAAAATCAAACACAGATAGGCCACTGGAAAATCTAGCATTACCCAAGGTTGGTAAACAATGACTCGGACCTGCAATATAATCCCCAATTGCTTCTGGTGAATATTTACCTAAAAATATAGCTCCAGCATTAATAACTTTTTTTGATAATTCCTTAGAATTTTGAGTAATAATTTCCAAATGTTCTGGAGCAATTTTATTAGAGATTTCTACCGCCTCATTTAAATTTTCCACCAAAATAATGGCAGAATTCAAAATTGATTGATAAATTATTTCTTTTCTAGAGAGTTTTTTAATAAATATATCAATTTTTTGATTAACTTTCTCTGCAAAACCCCTGTCATTGGTAATTAAAAAAGCTTTGGAATCAATTCCATGTTCTAATTGTGACAATAAATCAGCAATTATCCACTCCTCGTTAATATCAACGCCATCAGTAATAATGGTAATATCAGTTGGGCCAGCGATCATATCTATACCAATCTGTCCAAAAAGCTCTTTCTTGGCAATCGCTACATAGCTATTTCCTGGACCAACAATTTTATCGCATTTATCAATATTTTTTGTACCAAAGGCGGCTGCCGCAACAGCTCCGGCGCCACCAACTTTATAAACTTTATTAATTCCGCAAATTTTAGAAGCAGCTAGAATATTTTCATCAATTTTACCATTTTTTGATGGTGTAAAAATAGAAATATCTTTAATACCAGCAACAATTGCCGGAACGGCAGACATTAAAACTGAACTTGGATAAGCGGCTGTGCCAGAAGGGACGTAAATGGCAATTTTTTCAATAATTTGCCACCTATTTCCCAAAATATTACCCTCCTTATCACTAAATTCGAAATTTTTTGGTAACTGTTTTTGATGATAGGTTTTTATTCTATCGAAAGCCTTTTGCATAGCTTTTTTAATATTTTCCGACACCTTGTTAAAAGCAGAATTTATTTCATCATCACTAACAATTAAATCCCTCCCCTTAGTAAAATTTGCCTCATCAAATTTATTACAAATTTTTATTAAAGAATCATCGCCATTGTGCTTTACATCCTCAATAATTTCTTTAACAGAATTTCTAACATTCTCATCTATAGAAATATTATTAAAAATAATTCCTTGAATTTGATTTTTGTTTCCAGAATCGATAATTTTTAATTTACTCATACATTATTAAATTGACCTCGTGTCAGAGAATAGTCTAGACACGGGTGAAGGACTCTATCCTGTTGTAACATAAGGTCTGGGCGAAGAAATTGTGAGGCAGCACTACATTCTTCCCCCTCTTGTTGAAGCTTATTTTCTTGCCAAAGTTGAACCTCACCCTTCATAAATGTCGGTAAATTATTAAGTTTTCTTTCGTCATGATTGTCATTCACGGCGCTAAAAATATCTTCATTAATATTTTCCCGACTCCTAACTGTTTTATTCATGATTAGTAAGTATTTAAATGCACACCCTCTCACCGCTAAAAGACAGATTTTTTGACTCCACCTTAATTCATCAAAAAGCAAAAAGTAAACATTTCTATCCTCCATTACAGATTCCAAAGTAAATTCTCGATTATCTACTGATTCAAGAGGAGTCTGATTATAAAATTTAACAGAATTACTAGATAATTCTATCCTTAACTCTTGATATGTGATAGCGGTCTCAATATTACTATTACTATTACCATCTCCACTCCTAAATACAGCTCTTACCATCCCTATTTTTAATTATTTTATTCTTAAAAAAACGGCCTCTATTTCATTGATTTTACCCCCTTTTTGTAACTTTTTACTAAAATAAGAAAAATTTTGATGATTTTTATTAACATTTAAAAAACTTAAAATCATTTGGGCAGAATGCTCAAGAAATGGTAATAATAAAATAGCGATTTTACGGATATTCTCTGCACTATTGCTTAAAATTTGTTCCATCTCATCAATTTTACCCTCTTTTTTTAGATTCCAAGGCGCATGATCATTAAATTCCTTATTAATTCCGTTAGAAAAATCAATAATTTCATCCAACGCCCTATCAAATTCTAATTTTTCAATTTTCTGCCTGATATTTTCAATAATTTCTGGATTTTCAGGACAATTTGGATCCTTTTTAATAATTCCTTCACAATTTTTGTGAATCATAGCCAAGCATCTCTGAGTTAAGTTACCAATATTATTAGCTAACTCACTATTTACCCTATTAACAAGCTGCTCCTTGGCATAATTACCATCTGACCCAAAGGGAATCTCCTTGATTAAGAAATATCTTAGATAATCAATGGCTGTTTTTTCCTTAATTTCTTTAGATTTTAGCCACTCAATTTCTTCAAATGGATCAATGATATTGCCAGTTGATTTAGAAATTTTTTGCCCTTCATTAGTCCACCAACCATGAGCATAAATTCTTTTTGGTAGAGGAATTTCTGCTGCCATCAAAAAGGCTGGCCAATAAATAGCATGAAAACGCAAAATATCTTTTCCCACAATATGAATTGGTGAATTTTCAGCATTTTTCCAAAAATCCTGATATAACTTTCGATCATCACTTTCATCGTCTTTGGTAAAGTTTAAAGCTGAAAGATAATTAACTAAAGCATCCAGCCATACATACATTACATGATTTTCGTCACTGGGAACTTTTACTCCCCAATTAAATGAGGTTCTGGAAATAGACAAATCTCTTAAACCAGACTTAATAAACGAAACAACTTCATTTTTTTTAGAATTTGGCGAAATAAAATCAGGATTATCCTCGATATAATCAAGAAGCGGCTTTTCAAAAGCAGATAATTTAAAAAAGTAACTTTCTTGCCTTTCCCAAATAACTTCCGCCCCCGATGGCGCCTTACCATCAATAATTTCATCCTCATTATAAAAAGCTTCATCACGAATGGCGTACCAACCCTCATAAATATCTTTGTAAATAAAACCTTTTTCCTCTAAAATTTGCCAGATCTTTTGAGCAGTTTTTTTATGATTTTCATCAGTTGTTCTAATAAAATAATCATAAGAATAGCCCATGAAATCAGCTAATTTTTTAAATTTTATTGAAATTTCATCACAAAATTCCTTTGGTGATTTATTTTGTTTGATTGCTGATTTCTCAACTTTTTGACCATGTTCGTCAGTTCCAGTTAAAAAAAACACATTATAGCCATCTAGCCTTTTAAATCTAGCTAAGATATCTGCTGCCAAAGAAGTGTAAGCATGGCCAATATGAGGCTTATCATTAACATAATAAATTGGCGTTGTTACATAGAAATTTTTTGTCATAATTTTAATTTTTTTACTTCAATGCCCTCTTTTATTAAAGATTCTCCAATTTTTTTTAATAGAATAAAGGTTAGCGAATTATTTTTAATCTTCTTATCCTTATAAAGGTGTAATATTAAACTCTCCTCATCCCATTTTTCTCTAAAATAAAAAGCTGAAATTGGTAGATTGGCATTTTTTAGGTGATCTTCAACCCTCATTACGTCTTCCTTGGTTAAGAATCCCAGATTTTCAGACATTTTACAAGCCAAAATCATACCAATTGCAACCGCCTCACCATGAAGAATTTCACCACTATAATCACTTTCAGTCTCAAAAATATGACCAAAAGTGTGGCCAAAATTAAGAATTCTTCGTAAACCATATTCCCTCTCATCTTTGGCCACTATTTTCGCCTTAATTTCACAGGATTTGGTAATAATTTTTTCAAGAATTTTTGAATCTTTTTCTTTAATCTTCTCTAAATTATCTTCTAAAAATTGGAAAAATTCAATATCAATTATTAAACCATATTTTATCACTTCAGCATAGCCGGAAAAAAAATCACGACCTGGTAAGGTTTTTAGAAACTTTAAATCACAAATAACTAATTTTGGCTGATAAAAACTACCGATAAGATTTTTACCATGATTGCTGTTAATGGCAGTTTTTCCACCAACAGAACTATCAGTCATAGCAAGTAAAGTTGTTGGAACCTGAATAAAATCAATGGAGCGAAGTAAGATTGAAGCAGCAAAGCCAGAAATATCGCCAACTACCCCACCACCAAAAGCGATGATCAAGGATTTTCTATCAATTGTAAAATTAAGAGCCTCTTCAGTGATTTTTTCCAAATTAACAAAACTTTTACTCTTTTCGCCAGATTTAAGGATAATTGTCTTAATTGGCAGATTGCTTTTAGCAATTTCCTTTTCAAAATTATCTAAATGAAATTTAGCAAGATTTTGATCGGTAATAATAATAATTTTTGAATAATTTTTGCCTATTAAAAATTCATTAATTTTGTTACAAATATCACTGCCAACAAAAATATTATAGCTATTTTGACCTAAATTGATATGAATTTTCGACATTTGAATAAAGTTGTATCTAACAAAGCTAAGGAACTGCGAAGAAATAACTTAAATGTTCAGTCCCTTTGAGTAGTGTAGCGGATTTTTATGAAAAACTTCTGGTATTATTTTATATTGTTCTATTAAGAAATCAAAGGGTGTTTTAAATTTTAAAGTTTTTAATCTTTTAGCAATATTGTATGTATGAATGAATTCCTGAAGATATATTTCTAATTGAGAAAAATTATCATAATGATAAATCTTTGTAGTAGAATCTTTAATTGTCTTATTAAACCTCTCTATTTGTTTATTAGTCCAGGGATTCCTAACCTTTGTTAACCTATGTTTAATTCCATTTAATTTGCAGATTAAATCAAAATCATGACATTTCTTTGGCCTCAAAGACTTTAATAGTAATCTGTAGGTAAACTCAGCTCCGTTATCCGTTAAGATAGTATGTATCTTATATGGACAATCACGAATAACCGTTTCTAGGAATATTTTAGAATTCTCTATGGTTTGATTTTTATATAACCTAACTATGGCAAATTTACTAATTCTGTCGATTGCAACAAAAAGATAAAATTTATTATCTTTTTCTAAAATAATTTCCGTGATATCAATATGGAAATAACCAATTTCACAATCTTTGAGTTTCTTTTTTTCTACATTCTTCTCTTCTAGCTTTGGTAGAACACTAAGGTCGTTTCTTTTTAAGCATCTATGTAGGTTACTTCTTGTTAATTTTGGGATAGAATCTTTTAAAGCAATAAAACAGTCATCTAGAGGTAAATTAGAAGATTTTCTAAAAATACAGATTGCCCACTCTTCTGCTGGAGTTAAAACGGTTCTTAGTTTCTTAGATCCCATTGGTTTATCTAGAACGTCACCTCTGTTTTTCCATTTCAAAATAGTTTTAAAATTAACATTATGCTCTTTCGCTAAGACACGGATGCTCTTTTTAGAGTTTTGAATCTCTTTTCTGATAGCGATCGTGGTCTTGGCGCGTGCATGTAAAATTTGTACCATAAATCTGAAATATGTATGTAATAATATTGAAAATTAAATTTCTTAATATGATTAATAGTTGTGCAATTTTATTCCACTACTTAATAGGATTATACACTTAAACAGTAACTTCATATTTTCTAAGTATTAGTAATAAATCCTAATAAAAAAATTTAAATAAATCAATGCCAGCAATGCCAGTAATATTCAAATTCTGCAATTTCTCAATGTTTTCTGTATTTATTCCTCCTAAGGGGCAAATTTTGACACCCTCTCCTTCGACTAACTCTCTTAAAACCTCTATTCCAAGTGGTTTTTGCCTCTCATGACTAGTGGTTTTAAAAATTGGCGATAAAAACCTAATATCAAAATTTAAATCCTGATATTTTAATATAGATTCCTTACTGTGAAAAGAGCAGGTTACAAAAAAATTTTCCTTAATTTCATCAAAATCCTGTAAAAAATTATCATAATCAGAAAAATGAACGCTACTAGTAGCAACCTCCTTAGCTAATTTAATATCTTTTCCAATTACCAGCTTAAGATCTTTTTTGTGACAAATTTTTTGAATTTTACATACTAAATTTAGCCTTCCTACGTAAGTAAGATCATATTCACGAAAAATAACTATGGCTTTTTTTGGGAGTGAAGAGATGACTTTAATAATATCCACCTTATTCCTATCTGTAAAAAAACAGATATAAAAATTTGGGTCTGGGAATATGGATTTTAGATCATTCATTATAAATTACGCGATAACAATCTTTAAAATAGTCTCTGAGGGAGTATTTAAAATTATAAGTAACTATATTCTATTATCTTCGCAATAGCATTGATACAAAGATTTTTTAAAAACCAAAATGCTTTAAAAATCGCACATCATTGTCAAAGAACGATCTTAAATCAGTAATGCCATATTTAAGCATAGCTAATCTTTCAATCCCAACGCCAAAAGCAAAGCCCTGATATTGATCTGGATTAATATCAACATTCTTTAAAACATTTGGATGCACCATGCCACAACCAAGAATTTCTAAAAACTTTTTATCACCTCCAATTGAAATCAGATTATTTTTTTTCTCATAGCCAATATCTAATTCAGCAGAAGGTTCGGTAAAAGGAAAAAAGCTTGGTCTAAATCTCATCGAAACTTCCTCAATTTCAAAAAATTTCTTCAAAAATTCTTCTAAAATCCACTTAAGATGACCCATATTAACATTCTTATCAATCATCATAACCTCCATCTGATGAAACATTGGCGTATGAGTTTGATCAGAATCACGACGATAAACCTTGCCAATCGTAATCACTGCCAAAGGTGGTTTAGAATTTTGTAATTTACGAATTTGAACTGAAGAAGTATGAGTGCGAAGAAGTAATTTTTCACCATCATTATCATTAGCATTTAAATAAAAAGTATCCTGCATTTGCCTTGCTGGATGGCTTTTTGGAATATTAAGGGCTGTAAAATTATGAAAATCATCCTCAATCTCAGGACCAAAAGTAACCTCAAACCCTAAATTGATAAAAATTTCTTCGATTTCTGATATTACCTTGCTAATTGGATGAATTTTTCCCTTGTTAAATTTTCTAACTGGTAAAGTAACATCAATTTTTTCAGTTTTTAACCTTTCATTAATTTCCTTAAGCTCCAAAACTTCTTTTTTAATTTGAATTTCTGAAGTGATGTGGTTTTTAAACTGATTAACCTCAGAACCAATTTTCTTCTTCTCCTCAATAGTTAAATCTTTAATATTTTTCATTAAATTCTTAACCAAACCTTCTTTACCCAAAAACATTAACCTAATATTGTCTAAATCTTGTAAATTTTGGCTATTTAAAATTTTTGAATAAAACTCCTTCTTAACTTCTTGCAAATTTTGCATTTATTAATAATAATTTAATGGTTTAGATCACTAGTAAGGTTGTCTTATAGCATTTTCCATTTACAATGGAAAATGCTATTACAAACTTCAATCCCAATAATTGGTATTCAAAGCAACCTCTGGTTACTTTAACAAGAATCAGAACTATGAATGATTTAAATATTTTTTTCAACCCAAATGATTAATTATTACGGTACATTAACCTTAACTAAAAAAGAAGTCTTCCGATTTCTTAAGGTTTATCATCAAACAATTTTATCGCCAATCATCAATTCCCTGTTGCTTTTGGCAGTTTTTTCTATCTCAGTTGGTAATAAAATTCAAATTGGTAATTTAGATTTTCAAATTTTTATGGCCTCTGGCCTAATTATTATGACCGCCATGCAAAATGCTTTTGCTAATAGCTCCTCCTCCCTTGTTATGGGTAAGGTTTTGGGTCACATTGTTGATTACCTAATCCCGCCACTTGGTGCTCTTGAAATTATTTTAGCCTTTACTATCGGCTCGGTTTTAAGAGGAATTATGGTTGGAATTGTAGCTTATGTAGCAATTTGGTTTTTCTTAGATATCGGAATTTACAACTTCTTTTATATCGCCTTTTGCCTAATATTTGGCTCAATATTCTTAGGTTTACTTGGTATTTTATGCGGAATTTTATCAGACAGTTTTGATCACATGTCCGCCATCACTAGCTACCTCATTACGCCATTAACATTTTTATCTGGAACATTCTATTCTACCAAAAACCTACCCGAGACTCTGGAAAAATTAGCTCATTACAATCCATTTTTTTATATAATTGACGGTTTCAGGTACGGCATTACGGGCTATCATGATAGTAACTTAATAATTGGAATCTTTGTTATTTTAGGAGTTAATATTTTATTATTTTCCTTAAATTATAAATTACTTAAAACAGGTTATAGAATTAAAAATTGATGACAAATCTAATTTCATTAACAAATATTAACCTAAAATTTGCTAATAAAAATATCTTAGAAAATATTGATATTGATATTAAAAAAGATGATTTTATTACCGTAATTGGACCTAATGGGTCCGGAAAAAGTACTCTAATTAAAATTATTATTGGCTCATTAAAACCAGATTCTGGCAATATTAAGAGGAGTAAAAATCTAAAAATTGCCTATGTGCCACAAAAAATGGAAATCAACAAAACCATTCCTATTAATACTCAATATTTTTTAAAATTAAACCAAAAAATAGATCAAAAACTATTCGATAAAATTATCAATGATTTAAAAATCACTGACTTTTTAAACACTTCACTTTCCGAGCTTTCCGGAGGTGAAAAACAAAGAATTCTACTTGCAAAAGCACTTCTATCACAGCCAAACCTATTAATTCTCGATGAGCCAGCACAAAATTTAGATATTTCTGGTCAGCTAGAATTTTACAATTACATTAATGAATTACATAGGGAGCAAAAAATAAGCATCTTAATGATCTCTCATGACTTACACATTGTCATGTCTTCAAGTAAAAAGGTAATCTGCCTGCACCATCATATTTGTTGTCAGGGAGAACCTAAAATCATTGCACAAAATCCAGATTTTAAAGAGATTTTTGGCGATGACATGAATAAATTAATATCAATATATAATCATTATCACGATCACCACCATGGATGAATTTATTATTAAAATTATTATCGCCGCAATTGGAATTAGCCTAATAACCTCTGTTCTAGGATGTTTTGTTATTTGGAAAAAGATGGCCTATTTCGGAGATTCTTTAGCTCATGCATCCTTACTTGGCGTTGCTATTGGAATTTTATTTTCCATTGACATCAATCTGATGATTTTAGCAGTTACGATATGTTTTGCTTTAATTTTAGGATTCCTGCAAAATAGAAATTTTTTATCAAACGATGCTCTACTTGGTATCCTAGCTCATGGCGGGATTTCCCTAGCTATGATTGTAATAAGCTTTTCTGATAATGCTGATATTGACTTAGAAGGCTTTCTATTTGGTAGCCTATTATCTATCGAGAATAAAGATATTTTATTAATTTATCTGGCTTTAATCATTATCTATCCAATTATTTTTCTTAATTGGCAAAAATTGATTCTACTAACATTAAACTCTGATATTGCTTGTTCAATGGGCATAAATCCAGCAAAATACCGCATTATTTTTACTATCTTAATAGCCGTTACCATTACTATTACTGTTAAAATTACGGGTGTTTTATTAGTTACTTCGCTTTTAATTATTCCGGCATCAATTTCTAGAATCATTAGTAAATCACCAAATCAAATGCTTCTATTTTCTACCATAATTAGCGTTTTTTCTAGTATTTTAGGATCCATCCTATCTTATCAATTTGATCTAATCTTAGGTCCAGTAATTATCACAATTGCCATTGCTATTTTTAGCTTGGTGGTAATCGGAAGAACTTTCGGGTTATCTCGATAAAGATGTCACCGAAAGAGTAAAAAAGATATAACAAACCAACTCAAACTTTGAGGTAATAGGAAATAGTTCCCGTCAGCACAAAAGAACCTACACATGAAAAAACACCCCTACAACAAAACTCAAGCAACCTACTCAGGATTGCGTTAATTATACAAAGTAATGAACATAGAAAGAAACATAATTTTAATTTTTGGACCAACAGCAAGCGGCAAATCTTCACTGGCGTTAAAATTAGCCAAAGAAAATAATGGCGTTATTTTTAATGCTGATTCTATGCAAATCTATAAAGAATTACCTACTCTTTCATCACAGCCGACCTCTTGTGAACAAAAAATTATTCCACATTTTTTATATGGATTTTTAAATTATCAACAAGATTTTTCGGTTGCAAAATGGTTAGAAATTATTGTACCAAAAATTAAAGAAGAAATTAAAAAAGGTAAAAAATGTTTTATTGTCGGAGGAACTGGCCTTTATTTTTCCAGCCTTTATCATGGTATTAACAAAATGCCAAAAATTTCAAAAGAGATAAAGCAAGAAATGCGCGATCTTTATGAAGAGATCGGTCATGAGAAATTTATTAAATTTTTAAAAAATTTGGGTGATAATGACATTAAAAACATTGACTCCCAAAGATTGATCAGGAGAGCGGAAATTTTAAAGACAACTAATAAAAATTTAACATTTTGGCAAAATCAACAGAAAGACATTTTTTTTGAAAAAGATCAAATGCAAATAATTAAATTACTACCAGAAAGAAAAGAACTTTATCAAAAATGTAATGAAAGATTTCAACATATTTTTAAAAATGGGGCAATAAATGAAGTAAAAAATTTAGAACAACTAAACCCAGATCCAAAAAATTTAATTACTAAAACCATTGGATATAAAGAAATAAATTGCTATCTTAATGGCAGATTAACCCAAGAAGAAGTTCTTGAGATTGCAACTAAAAAAATTAGAAATTACGCTAAAAGACAAATAACTTGGTTTAAAAATCAATTTCCAAATAATGAAAATTAACAACATTAAACAAAGATTAAAAAAATCAATCCTTGCCATGATAATCTATTGGCTACTTTTTTCTATCATTTTGTATTTTGCTGCCAATTGGATTATTTTTAAACCTTCAAAAGATGGTATTGATATTTCAAAAATTGCAGAAATTTCTAAAAATTATGAAATCAAGGAAATTTACAAGAAAGATGGAAAGACATTAAAAGCATTTTTTATTCCACAAAAAAGCAATAAAATTTTTGTCTATTTTCATGGTAACGCTGGTGCCAATATTCACATTGTAATTGATAAATTCTTCAAAAAAACTAATTTAAATATTTTGGCCCCAACCTATATAGGCTATAAACCATCAAATGGAAAACCTTCCGAAGAGAATTTTTATTTATCGGCTGACAAAGTTATGGAATATTTATTGCAAAATGGCTGGAAGGAAGAAAATATTATTATCATGGGAAGTAGTCTTGGAGGAGCTGCAGCAACTTATATTGCTTCAAAATATCCAAAACTAAACCGCACCATCATTGTTAATAGTTTTGACTCAATTCACTCAATGTGCCAAGAGCAATATTATATCTTCTGTATTTTTGCCAAAAACATTATCAACTCCTCTAAATATGCCAAAAATATTGAGGGAAAAATATTTCAATTTCATTCGATATATGATGAAACGGTACCTTATAAATTAGGAAAAAAATTATTTTCTAACATAAAAAGTAAAGATAAGGAATTTACTAATTTAAATGGCACTCATAATGATTTTTCGTTAGATAAAATTATTAAAAAAGCTATCTAATATCAAAATCTACAGATGAAACTTACCTCAATGAAAGAAAAAATTTTAAATAAATTATCTGATATCGGAGATAAATTAATCTCACTCAGTACAAATACCAATACAGTAATATTTAATTATTCAAATTGCTATCTAGGAAGTAATACCAATTCCCACCTTTAAAGAAGTTTTTTTCGAAATATTTTAAAGATGGGAGCTGGTATAATATAACGGGAAAAATAATAAAAGAATCATTTGGATTGGTTCATCAGACAATTCGTGGTATGGATGATTTAATGAAGTATTTTCTTACAAAAGTACAAAATATAGGAGATAATGCTGTAATAAATCTTCGATATCAAGCGGGATCTTATGAGGAAAATGGCTCTAAATGGTATAAATCATATATGTTGATTTATGGTGAAGCGGTTTTAATTGAAAATATTATTTAAAACTGTTAAATAATTTTACTAGAGGTTCGTCTTAAAAAACCTACCAATGTAACCTTAGAAGAATTATCCTATAAAGAATTTGTTATTTTATTTTTATGAACAATCTTGAAAAACTACTACAGACCCTTAAAAATCTTGATTTAATTGCGATAATTGGTCTTGAGTGGGAATTTTATCTTTTAGAGAAAAAGCAACTATTATCTGAAGAAAAATTAAAGATTTTCTTTCAAAAATTCCTAATTTCTGCCAAAAATCAAAATATTGACACTCTCAAGATTGAAAAAGAACAGGGAAAGGGGCAGATTGAAATTAAAACCAACCCATATTTAGATATTCCAAAACTTTGTCGAGACTTTCTTTTAATTAAAAAAATAGTTAGAAAAATTTCTTTTGAAATGAATTTGGAAGCAGATTTTACTGCCCAAAAATATAATGATGATTGCGGTAGTTCATTACAAATTAACCTTAATTTTCTTGATAAAAATAATAAAAATTTATTTAACGGCTCATCGGATGATGAAAGTAAGTTATTACTATATTCAATTGCTGGCATTTTAGAGTGTACGCCAAAATTTTTAGAAAATTACATCTCTTCAAAAGAAGATTTAATTAGATTTGATAAGGATGTAAATATAAAGCTCCATAAATCAGGAAATTATACGGCACCAACAAATCTTTCTTGGGGCTACGATAATCGTACTACAGCAATTAGGGTGATTGGTAAAAATGATAATCGAAGATTGGAATTTCGCGTCCCATCTTCAAATTCTTATATTTTTAAAGTGGTCGAGTCTTTGCTTGAATCTGTCTTGAGTGGAGTAGCAAAAAAAGCATTGCCACAGAAGGCTATCTATGGTAATGCTTTTGAGAGTGACGTAAGTAACTTATATAATTAATCTTTTTTACAATAAACATTTTCTGTTCTAGGGGTGTATATGCCATAAGTAATAATAGCCAACAAAACATCCGTAAAACTTTGCTTAACCTCAACAAAATTAACACCATTTGATCTTTTACATAATTCAGAAGCATTACTGTAAGATGTCTGACCTACACCCCCAACAAAAAAATGACTCTTTTCTGAATAATGAGGATTAGATTTCGGATACTGTCTAGCATTATTATTATCAACATTAAATCTTTGAGTGGCACAAGATGAAAATAAAAAAAGAACAGATATCAATAATAATATTTTTTTCATAATTTTAGTATAAATTTAATAGTAAATAATGTTTTAATTTAGTTTACAAATCTATTGAATCAAGTTAAAACTGTATCTCCTTATAATCCATTATTTGGTCAATTTTACCAATGGCAGAGAATGTAATGTTTTGCTTAGTTAAGCCCTCTCCATAGCTAGTTAAATCATTTATAGTAATTTTACTAATTTTGTCAATCAGCTCATTATGAGAAATTATTTTTCCATGATTTAAAATATTATTTCCTAATCTTTGGCAGCGAGAATCAGTATTTTCAAGAGACATGATAAGAGATGATTTTACCTGATTTTTAGCCCTCTTGAGCTCAATATCTTCAATTTTACTACCAACCTTAGCAATCTCGCCCAAAGTTACCTTAATCAACTCATTTGTCTGATCTGGAGTTGTTCCGGCATAAATTCCAAAAACGCCACCATCAAAATAAGCCATGTTAAAAGCGTAAATTGAATAGGCTAAACCCCTCTTCTCCCTAACTTCCTGAAAAAGTCGTGAGGACATGCCGCCTCCCAAAATTGAAGATAAAATTTGACCAGTATAATATTGATCATCAAGATAGGAATTAGACTTAAATCCCAAAACTACATTAATCTGCTCTAATTCATTTTTTTCTTTCCTAAAATCTCCGCCTTGATAGGAAGATTTTTCAATATCAGAAATTTTACCATTATTTAAATTAGTAAAATATTTCTTAACATAATTACCAAAATCCTCTTCTGTTAAATTACCTGCAGCAGTGATACAAATATTAGAATTATGATATTTATTATTAACATAATCAACCAGATGAGAACGATCAAAATTTTTAATATTTTCTTCAGGTCCCAAAATAGAGCGACCTAATGCCTGATTGGGGAAGGCAACTTCTTGAAAATAATCAAAGATAATATCGTCAGGAGTGTCGTTAGTCATGGCAATTTCTTGCAAAATAACTCCTCTTTCCTTGTTCATTTCCTCCTGATCAAAAATGGAATTTTGTAAAATATCGCTTAAAAATTCGACAGCAAATTCTGAATGTTCTTTTAAAACTTTAACATAATAAACGGTTTTTTCACGAGATGTGTAGGCATTAATTCTGCCGCCGATATTATCAAATTCTTCTGCAATTTGCTTGGCAGTGCGAGTTTTAGTACCCTTAAAGGCCATATGTTCCAAAAAATGTGAAATACCATTATTTTCAAACTCCTCATTACGACTACCACTACCAACAAAAACGGCAATTGAAACAGATTCTACATCTGGCATATAATCGGCTGCATATCGAAGATTATTTGGTAATTTATTTATTTTCATTATCATTATATGTTGGTAAAAATATTTTGAACATCATCATCATCCTCTAGATTATCAATTAATTTAGTAACTTTTTCCATCACCTCCTCACTAACTTCAACTTGATCTTTAGAAATCCAGCAAATTCTTGCTGATAATGGATCTCCAAATTTAGCAATTAAAGCGTCCCTAACTTTACTAAAACTTTCCAATTCACAACTAATATGGTGCGACTCTTCAGATGACTCAACATCGCTAGCACCAACCTCAATAGCAATTTCAAACATATCATCTTCTGATGCCACTTCAATTCCATATTCAATAACACCTAAATGCTCAAACATAAAATTTACCGAGCCAGTTTCACCAAGAGATCCTCCTGATTTAGAAAAAATACTTCTAACTGAAGATGCTGTTCTATTTTTATTATCAGTTAAGGACTCAACAATTACTGCCACACCATTTGGCCCGTAACCTTCATAACGAATTTCTTCAAAATTATCACCATCAGTTGTTGACATTGCTTTTTTAATAGCGCCGTCAATTCTATCCTTTGGCATGTTTTGCGACTTAGCAGTAATTATGGCGTTGCGAAGTCTAGGATTAAATTCCGGATCTGGATTGCCAATTTTGGCCGCAACCGTAACCTCTTTTTGTAATTTGGTAAAAAGTTTTGCTCTTTTTGCATCTTGAGCGCCTTTTCGGTGTTTTATATTTGAAAACTTAGAATGTCCTGCCATTTTATTTCTTTTTTAGATTAAAAGTGATTTTATTTTTCTAATAATTTTTTTCCTATGTCTTTTCGATAATAGCAATCAGGCCATTTTACCTTACTGACAATTTGATAAGATTTGTTAATTGCAGATTTAAAATCATCTGCCAAAGCAACACAAGCCATAACTCTGCCGCCATCAGAAAGAATTTTGTTATTCTCTAATTTTGTACCGCAATGAAAAATAATCTCATCATCAAATAATTTATTCTCAATATCCTCAATTTCAAACCCTTTTTTATAGCTCTCAGGATAACCATTACTCGCTAAAATAACGCAAACTGATTTTTTATCAGAAAATTCTATTGTAATTTTACTTAATTGACCATCAATTGTAGCATTAATAATGTCTAAAAGATCAGTTTTCAATCTTGGTAATATAACTTCTGCCTCTGGATCACCAAACCTGATATTAAATTCTAATAATTTAGGACCCTCTTTTGTTAAAATAATACCAGCAAATAAAATACCAACAAAAGGACAATTTTCATTTTCCATAGCATCTAAAGTAGGCTGAATAATATTTTCTAAAATATTATTTTTAAGATCTTCATTAATAAAAGGTGATGGCGAATAAGCTCCCATACCACCAGTATTTAATCCAATATCACCATCACCTATTTTTTTGTGATCGCCTGCTGTTCCAAAAAATTTAGCATTTTTACCGTCAGAAATTGCAAAAAAACTAACTTCTTCACCTTCTAAAAACTCTTCAATAATGATTTTTTTGCCAGCAGAACCAAATTTACCAGAAAAAATTTCATTAATAGCATTTTTAGCGTCTTCTTTTGTTTCTGAAATTATCACACCTTTTCCGGCAGCTAAGCCGTCAGTTTTAATTACTGCTGGTAGGTCAATTTTATCTAAAAATTCAATGGCCTCAGAAGCCTTACCAAAGGATTGGTATTTAGCGGTTGAGATGTTGTATTTTTTACAAAGATCTTTCATAAAAATCTTTGAACCTTCCAATTTAGACGCCTCTTTACTTGATCCAAAAACTCTAATATGATTTTCTTGCAAAAAATCAGTTAAACCATCAACTAAAGGCTGTTCAGGACCAATTACTACCAAATCAATATCATGTTTTTGACAAAATTCAAGAATTTCTTGGTGATTATCAGAATTTATATTAGACGGAGTTGTGATTTTAGAAATTTTAGCATTAGAGGTTGCGGAAAAAATTTTATCAACCTTATTTGATTTTAATAAGGAGTAAATTATGGCATTTTCGCGCCCACCAGAGCCAATGATAAGAATTTTAGTCATTATTTTGTAAATTTAGGGTTATCGCAAAAATAACTTACATTATTTAATAAAATATTTTGGTTTTTAGATTTTGCTTTTAATCGCAGTCGTAACTGCCTACCTCAAGATTAAAAACAAAAAGATGAAGATTGAGTATGTAAGTTATTTTTATCGATAATGCTTAATGCCCCATATTATAATTTAAGTGGTACATAACCCAAATAGAACCAGCAACTAAAATAAAAATAACAATTAAACTAAAGATAAAGGAATACAAATTCCATCTTGGCTTATCCTCATCTCCCATATGTAAAAAATAGACCAATTGAAAAATTAATTGCGTAATAGCAAAAACTACAATTGCAATAATAATTCCAATTCTATCAAAATATTGATTAGTAACGGTAAAGTAGGATGCTAAAGTTAAAATTACTGATGCAATAAAACCGATAATGTAAGATTTGTAACTTTGTGCTATATTTTTTGTTTCCATAATTTGATAATGATAAATTTATTAATATTTTTTGGATTGCAGGATTTTGTTGCCAAAAATTAATGGCTAAAAATATCTATATTTTCAAGACCTATTAAATCCAATTTACTCCTAACTTCCAGAAACCTAAAGCAATCTTTTGCTAAATTTAATTTATTTTCTTTTTCCAGCATCTTTACTAAATTATCTTCTAAATCATGAAGGTATAAAACGTCAGATGCGGCGTAATTAATTTGCTTTTTTGATAATTGATCAGCACCCCAATAAGAAGATTGCTGCTGTTTAGAAATTTCAATATTTAAAATTTCAGAAAGTAATGATTTTAAACCATGGTGATCACTATAAGTTCTAACTAATTTTGAAGCAATCTTGGTACAAAAAATATTTTTTATCTTAATATTAAAGTTGAAATTAATCATATTGACATCAAATCTAGCAAAATGAAAAATCTTTTGAACCTGATCATTTTCTAGAATTTTACGAAGATTGGGGGAGGAAAAATCATAATCCTTTTCAAACTGCACTAAATGAGCGTTACCGTCTCCAGAAGAAATTTGAAAAACACAAAGTCGATCACTTTTAACCTTTAAACCCATGGTCTCGGTATCAATTGCGACTGATTTACCTAAATCTAAATTATCAGGAAGATCATTTTTATAAAGAAAATTACTCATTAATTTATTAATTTATTTAAGACATTATCATCAATATAATCAAGTGAATCATTAATTTCCAGCATTTCTTTTATATCACCATTACAATGCAAAATTAAATCACAACCAGCATTGAGAGATTTTTTTACTTTCTCAGTAAAAGAACCTTTTAAAGCCTTCATCGATAAGTCATCAGTCATTATGATATTTTTAAAACCTATGTCATTCCTAATGATATCTATTATTTTTTTAGACATCGTTGCTGGGTTTTGATTATCAATTTTTGAATATAAAATATGAGCTGTCATAGCGAACTTAATATCTGATAATTCCTTAAATGGTACAAAATCAGTCATTCGCAACTCTTCCAAACTAGCATCAACTATTGGCAGTTCTAAATGGCTATCGGCAAGAGCACGACCATGACCTGGAATATGTTTAATTATTGGAAAAATTCCATTATCAAGATGAGCGTTAGAAATAACCCTACCTAAATCACTGATTTGTTTAGAATTTTTACCAAAGGAGCGACACTTAACGACGTCATGAGTATCTTCAAAATTAATATCTAAAATTGGAGTACAGTTACTATTAATACCAACTTCCTTAAGATCATTACTGAGGTCTGTAAAATTTTCATAACATTTTTTACGGGCTAAATCAGGATTCTCTAAATAAAGATTGGCGAAATATTCTCCGGAAGGATATTTTTTCCAATTTGGCTCAGACATTCTTTGTACCCTACCCCCCTCTTGATCAATTAAGATAAAAATATTTTGACCACAAAGATCTTTCAAAGAGTCAGTTAGTTTTTTTACCTGTTTTTTATCTCTAATATTTCTGGCAAACAAAATAAAACCAACTGGCATTACTTTTTTGAAGAAAGTTATCTCCTCAAAATTTAATTCTAATGATGTTAAGCCAAAAATTACTGATTTTTTCATAACTTTATATTAAAATAGCTAATTGATAAAAAATAACCGCCACAATATAAGCGATGGAAGTTGACCAAATCGCGCTTAATATAGCCCACTTTTTACCAATTTCTTTTTTAGATGTAACCAGAGCCGTCATACAAGGAGAATAAAGCAAGATAAATAATAAAAAAGCAAAAGCGCCTATTTTACCATTAAACTTCTCTCTCATACTCTTAAAAGTAGAAATTTTAACCTCTTGCTTTTGTGATTCGATCTCCAAATTTTTAATATTGTCAATTCTTATTCCTATGGGATCGGTAATTTTATTAGAAAGATCAATTAAATTATTATTAAGAGTTGTAAAAGCTAATCTAAAATCAGAGAGAAAATTATAGTCACTATTGTCGCTTTCCAAATCTTGATTACCGTAAAGATTATCTAAAGTTCCGACCAAAACTTCCTTGGCAAACATACCAGTAAAAATTCCAACCACTGCCTGCCAATTATCCTTCTCAATACCCATTGGATAAAAAATTGGTGCCGTAGCTTTACCAACCTTAGAAAGGATAGAATTTTCATTATTTTTTTGAAAAGAAAAATCAGTTCCAAAAGAATTTAACATAGTCAGGACAATAATTATTGGAATAAGATTTTTTCCAGTACTGAAAATAAAGTTTTTAACTTTTATATAGCTATCCTTAATAATAATGCCAAATTTTGGCATGGAAAAGGGCGGTAAATCTAAGATTATACTTCCAGATTCACTCTTTACAAAACTTCTATTTAGAATAAATCCTGTAATTATGGCCAAAATTAATCCAGTTAAATATAGTAAAAAAATAATATTCTGTCCATTTTCTGGAAAAAATGCTGCAGCAAACAAAATATAAACTGGCATCTTAGCGCCACAAGAAACGAAAGGTAACATAAAATTTGTTATTACCCTATGTTTAAAATTTTTCATAGTTCTGGTGCTCATAATAGCTGGCACTGTGCAACCAAAACCCATAGCAAGCGAAACAAAGCTTTTGTCAGGAAGCCCTGCCAATTTAGTAAATCTCCTTGAAATAAAGGCCAGTCTTGTCATATAGCCTGTATTTTCTAGTAAATTTAAAAACAAATATAAAAAGAAAATAATTGGAATAAAATTACATAAGGTTTTAACAGCCCCGCCAACACCGTGAGAAAGGATAATTATCAATGATTTAGGGAAATTTAAAGAAGAAAAAATAATTTCAGTAAAATCAACGAAAATCGAGCCAGCGATAATATCAAAAAAATCAATGAAAGAACCTCCAAGATTAATAGCAAAGAAAAACATTGAATAAAGCGTTGCTAAAAATACAAATATTCCAACAAAAGGATTCATGATGATATGATCAATTTTATCGGAAATATTACGAGTAAAGATAGAATCTTTTCTTAAAATTGAAGTAAGGATAGTGTTAATAAATTTATAACGATCATTAATAATATTAAAGTCAATCTTATCCCCAGAATTTTGAGAAATAATTTTTTCTTCTTCAGCAGTAAATTTAGATTTTGATTCTAATTTAATTTTTGATTCTTTTAAATATTCTAAAGTTTGCCATTTATTAAGATTGGTTTTTTTAGAAATTACGTCAGTTGCTTCATTAATTTTTTTATTAAATTCCACCCCCCTTTTTGGTAGATTTTTATTTTGACAGATATCAACAATAGCTCTTTTTAATTCTTCAATATTATTATCCTTAGAGTTAATTTTAACAATTTTAATACCAAATATTTCTGACAAACGATTGGTGTCAATAAAAATTTTAGCTTTATCATGCAAATCCATCATATTTAAAACCAAAATCATTGGCTTATTGAGATCAATTAATTCTGTAGTCAAAAAGAGTGATTTTTCTAGATTTGAAGAATCAACAATGTTAAGAAAAATTTGATCTTCATTTTCTATGATATTTTTTTGAGAAATTTTTTCATCCTCAGATTTAGAAATTGCAGAATCAAGAGAATAAATTCCTGGTAGATCAAGGATTTGATATTGTTTACCCTTTTCTTTAAAAAAACCATATTTTTTGTCAATAGTAACGCCAGACCAATTACCAGTTTTTTGATTTTTTCCAGTTAAGAGATTAAAAATTGTAGATTTTCCAGCATTCGGATTACCAATTAAGGCAATTTGTGGAAACTTTTGATGCATTTTAATGACAGAATATTTTACTAGCAATGTCAGCAGATAGAACTAACCTCATATTATCTTTAGCAATTATTACCGCATCGCGATATTTTTGTAAAATTCTTACCTTAGCGCCAACACCAAAATTCATCACCATTAATTGATGATTATCATTGGACGACTCCTCTAAGGCAGAAATCACTAAATCTTGGTTAATATTGGCCGCAAAAAGATTTTTCATATCATAAATTTTAAAGATTATGATAATGATAATCAATAACAATTTATCAATAGTCAAGAATATTCACAAATTTTAGTATGTACCGTAATAAACTTTCGTTAGTTTAGTATAAACTCCCACCAAAATCTTTAATTCTGGCGAGGGTTGTATTAATAAAACTATATTTTCTAGAACTACTTAATATTCCATTACCATATAATGACGTGATTTTATTTGATTTTATGTATCTTTCAGGCAGAATCTTTAAGAAAGCTAAGATAGGTTCTTTAAATTAAAATAATAAAAATGAAATTAGAAATTAAACACATCTCCAATCTTGGAGTTGGAATTGCTATTGGCGCTGAGTTAGGTAAAAAAAGTAACAAAATATTTGTTAGCAAAACCATCACTGGAGACGAAATAGAAGCCAGAATAACTAAGAAATCTAATAAATTTACGGTAGCTAAATTAGAAAAAATTATTAAAAAAAGTGATTTACGAAAAGATGCTGAATGTGAATATTTTGACAGGTGTGGAGGATGTTCATTGCAGCATTTAAAAGATGATTTTTATCTAGACTTTAAAAAGAAGAACATACGTGAAGCAATCGCAAGAAATAATCTAGACTTTAATGATGAAATTAATTTTATTGAAATTGGTAAAAATTCACGCCGTCGTGTTAGTTTCCACGTTACTAATGACAATAATTTAGGATTCTTTCAGGAGAACAGTAATGAGTTGGTAAAAATTTCACATTGCTTAATGTTAGAAAAAGACTTGAGTGATTTAATACCAGATTTGCAAAATCTTTTAAATAATCTTCCATCTGGAATAATTGATTCAATATCAATTTGTAAATTTGACAATGTCTTAGATGTAGTTTTTGGGTTTAAGAAGCTTGAAATATCGCTTGAGGTTAGTGAAAAATTATCCGAATTTGCAGAAAGAAATGGCAATGTCAATTTAAGCTCAAAATTTACCACTAGTATCACTCCAATATTTCAAAAATTTAAACCACGAATAAGTCTGGGAGAAATTAATATCGACTTACCAAATGGTGTTTTTTTACAAGCAACCAAAAAAGGACAGGAGGCTATTATTAAACAAATATCAGAATTTGTTAAAAATAATAAAATCGAAAATGTCGTAGACATATATTCTGGAATTGGAACTTACGGATTCTCAATCTTAAATAATGTCTCTAAAATAAGCGCCTTTGAAGGTGAGAGAAGAATGGTAAATGTTATTAATAAAAATGCCAAATCTAACATAATATCTCATAAAATTGAGGCGTTTAAAAGAGATTTAGATTCCAATCCATTACAGGAAGACGAGTTGCATGGTTTTGATTTAGCGATAATTAATCCACCAAGGAATGGAGCCAGATATCAATCTTTAAAATTAGCAAAATCATCTATTAGAAATATTATTATGGTCTCGTGTGACTTAGTAACATTTGCTAGAGATGCTAAAATATTAATTGATAGTGGGTTTAAAATTGATAAATTAACTTCCATAGATCAATTTTATTATACACCTCATATTGAGCTGGTCGCAATCTTTACAAAAGAGTTAAACTTACAAATATCTGGTGGAAAGTAAAAATTTTATTAAGAATAAAGCGGAAATGGCAAATTTTGCCAGAAAAATAGCAAGAAATTGCCCTAAAAACCAAATTATTGCATTAAATGGGACATTAGGATCTGGAAAAACATTTTTTGCTCAAAATTTTATTTTAGAATTAATAGATGAAAAAGAGGAAGTAACAAGTCCAACTTTTAGCATTTACCATCATTATATCTCAAAAGATGGAATTAACATCTATCATTTTGACCTATATCGCATTAAAAATGAGTCAGAATTGGATAATATTGGCTTTTATGATCTTTTAAAAGATGGAATATGCCTAATTGAATGGCCAGAAATTGCTAAAAGATATCTGAAAAAAAATATTACAAATATCTCAATTAAAATTCTAGATGGTGAAAAAAGGGAAATTAAATCTGAAGATCTGCCATTCTAGGTTGTCGGCAATACTGATCTAGCGATGAATGGATGTGGGAACGCGTTCCGGCGTCGCGCTCCCACACCTACGTTCTCAGCCTGTGGAGAAAGCCTTATGCGCTCCACCCATACTCACAGAGTTGACGCATACGATCATTGCTCAATATTAACAAAAGGCAACAAAAGGAAAATATTACTTACTGTAGATCATGACATTTCCTATACAGATATTATGGATGAAAGAAATACTCAAATAACCGCGTAATCTGAACTCTCTCAAAAAAATAAATAAAAATCAAATTGCTATTTTTACAAATTAAAAATAATCTCAATTTATTACAAATTCCGATCAATTTTAACAAATCATGACCAAAAAGCCAAAAACAATTATCACATATTTAATTGACGGCCTACCAAATGGCTTTAAAACACTTTCAATTCTAAATAAAACTTGTAAATCCTTAATTATCCCAAGATCGGCAATGGATAAAATAAAAGATAGAGAGGAACTTTCACAGCCTTCGCTTTATTTCTTGTTAAATGACAAAGACACAGTTCAAAATATAAACTGCCTACGCACAGATATTGATGAAATTGTCGTACAAATCAAGGAATCATAAATGATATTACAAAATAAGTTAAACATAACAAGCCAAACAGCTCTTTGATAGCGAAGATATTAACAAAGCCACTATTGGCACTTTTGAAGGTCTTAGCTTTATTCATAAATACCTATTTAAAGAGATATATGATTTTGCAGGAAAAATTCGCACAGTAAATATTGCTAAAGGAAATTTTCGTTTTGCACCCCTAATTTATTTGGAAGCTGCCTTAAAAAATGTCAACATCATGCCGCAAGGCAATTTTGATAATATTATTGAAAAATATGTTGAAATGAATATTACTCACCCATTTCATGAGGGCAGTGGCAGGGCAATGCGCATTTGGTTAGATTTAATTTTAAAGCAAGAAATTAAACAAGTAGTGGATTGGAATAGAGTAGATAAAAACGACTATCTTACAGCAATGGAGCGTAGCCCAGAAAGACCTTGAAATCAAAATTTTGCTAAAACAAGACTTAACAAAAGAAATTGATGTTAGTTATTACTATGAAGGTTATAGTAAATTTAAAACCGAGGAATTGTGAGCATGAACAATATAAACTTTTTAGAAAAACTTCCGAGATAGAGTGGAAGAAATTGAGGGAAGTAGCGGAATTTAAAAAACAAAACAAATATTTAAAAAAATCTTTGAATTTTGCTTAAGATAACTGTCCGAAAAAAGGTTGACAGATCGTGGTCTCATAGGCTCTTTGAATTTGTTTTTTATCCCCAAAAATCATTAATTTTTACATCCACTTTTAAATAGACATCAATTAATTTTATGCCCTCCATAGTCTTTTTTATCAACTCACTAACCTCGTTAATTTCATTATCTGGAGCTTCAATAATTAGTTCATCATGAATTTGTAATAGCATTTTACTTTCATAATCTCCACTCTCTAAAGCCTTGTCCAAATTAATCATTGCCTGCTTAATGATATCCGCCGCACTGCCCTGAATTGGAGCGTTAATCGCCAACCTTTCTTCAAGAGATCTTCTAATATGATTTTTACTATTAATTTCAGGTAAAAAACATTTTCTACCAATAATAGTATCAACAAAATTTTGCTTTCTAGCAATCTCCCTAGTTGATTCCATAAATTCCTTAATTTCTGGATAAGTATCAAAATATTGATCCATATATGTTTTGGCGTCTTTTTTGGAAATTTTTAACTGCTTTGCTAAACCAAAAGAACTTATGCCGTAAATTATCCCAAAATTAATTGCCTTAGCTTTACGCCTGATATCAGAAGTCACCTCTTCCAGCGGAATATCAAAAACTTGACTGGCAGTAATGGTGTGAATGTCTTTATTATCAATAAAAGATTGTTTAAGATTTGAAATATTAGCCATAGAAGCCAAAACTCGAAGCTCAATTTGTGAATAATCAGCCATAATCAGTTTACAGCCTTTTTTAGCTACAAAAGAGTTTCTAATTTTTACTCCATCAATACTTCTAATTGGAATATTTTGTAAATTTGGATTATTAGAACTTAACCTTCCTGTAATTGTCGTAATATTGGAATAATTTGTATGAACCCTTCCATCCTCTGGTGAAATTGATCTTGGTAAGGCGTCAGAGTAAGTATTTTTTAATTTTGCGATATGACGCCACTCCAAAACCTTTTCAGCAATTATATGTCCAGACAAACTTAATTCTTCTAAAATATCAGAACTGGTTGAAAAAGCGCCGCTTTTAGATTTTTTACCACCCTGTAATGATAGTTTTTCAAATAAAATATGTGATAATTGCTTTGGTGATGCAATATTAAATTCCTCTTGCGATAAGACATAGATTTCCTTAGTTAAAATTTCTAATTTTCTCCCGAATTCATCTGATAAGTTTTTTAATTTTAAAGCCGAAATGTCAATTCCCCTATTTTCCATTTTAATCAAAATATCAATTAGAGGAATTTCATAATCTTGATAAATTTTCTCTAGCTTTTTTTCTTCTAACTCAGTCTTTAAAATTGGAAATAAATTAAAAATAAAATAATTCCGTGACACCAAAGTTTTAGACCTCTTAGAATTTTCTTCTAGAGCTAAATTCTTCTTATTCCTATCTAAATCATCAAAAAATTGTCCTAAATTTTCACCCTCCTCATCACCAAGATATTCTGTAATTAAACTTCTAATATTAGACTTTCCAGAAGAAGAATTTAAAACATAGCCCATTAAAGCAATATCATCTGCTATAAATTTAATATCATTTTTAGCAAAAAATTTCTTAATCTCTTTAACTTTGTAACCAATTTTAATAATATCCTTATCTTCTAAAATATTTTTTAAGATTGCTAAAACATCTTTTTTTTCAATATCTTTTTGAGTAAATAGATCGGTATTTTCTTGCCAAACCTCCTCTCCAAAATAAAAGACCTCCTCTATCTTATCATCTTTTTGAGGCAAGGAAAGTGTAAAATCCTTACAGTAAGTCTGATCTGGACCATTTTCTATCAAATTTGCATCAAAAATTACAAATTGCGCTAAATTTTTAGAATTTTCTAATTTTTTTAAGTCATTTTTTGATTTTATTTCCGTAATTTTTAGTTTTTTTAAATTACTTTGTTGATTCTGACTAATTTCATCAGAAATATTATCATTACCATAATTAAATTCTGCCCTCACCTTAATCGCTAAAGAATTAAAATTTTGGGCTTCTAAAAAACTAATTAATTTTTTTGGATCAATAGGACGAACTGCAAAATCAGAAATATCATCTTCCAATTCAATATTCTCCTCCAAACGTGCTAAAATTTTTGATAATTTTGCATTCTCATAATCATTTTCTAAATATTCTTTTCTCTTTTTTTGTGTAATTTGGTCTAAATTTTGATAAATATTTTCCACCGAACCAAACTTAGAAACTAACTCACTGGCAGTTTTTAGACCAACCCCTTTAACACCAGGAATGTTATCAGCTGCATCGCCCATTAAAGCCAAAATATCTAAAACTTGCTCAGGGTTAACGCCAAACTTTTCTCTTACCACCTCACTATCAACCATTTTATCTTTTCCAGCATCATAAATTTTGATATGATCACAAACTAATTGCATAAGATCCTTATCGGGAGAGATAATAAGAACATCATATTCCTCGGGATCGAGCATTTTAGCAATAGTTGCAATTAAATCATCTGCTTCATAATTTTTCTTTTCTAAGGTGGCCATATTTAAAGATTCTGCAACTTGGCGAATAATAGGAAATTGGGGCTTTAGATCTTCTGGACATTCTGGTCGATGCGCTTTGTATTCTGGATAAATTTCATTACGAAAAGTCTTAGACCCCGAATCAAAAACTGCTACAATATGGGTAAAATCAAGAGATGCTAATAAACGAAGCATCATTTTAGTAAAACCATAAACAGCACCAACTGGAGTACCGTCCTTTCTGACTAATCCTGGCATTGAAAAATAAGCGCGAAATACAAAAGAATAACTATCAATTAAAACAATTTTCTTTTTCTTTTTATTTTTATTCATTGATCTATTTATTAGAAATTCTTAGGCATCGTAAGGACATAATACCATATGATCTTAAGGAGGTTTTAAAAAAAATAATAACTTTTGCCATCACGGTAGATGAGGTTCTTTAAAATTTTTTATTCTAGAGAGTGGTAATTTTTACAAAGACCGCGACACCAAAACTACGTTAAGAACTAAATAATACCAATTCCCACCTTTAAAATATACAAGTTAAGACAGGTTTTTTCTTTTAGATTTTATTTTTAATTGTAGTAGTAGATAGCTACTTCAAGATTAAAAAATGAAATAATAAAAAAAAGAGATGCAGATAAAATGGTAATTATAGCATATAGTTCAGAATACCTCCTGCCTTATAGTACTTTACTTCATTCTCAGTATCGATCCTAGAAAGAAGCTTGACATTAATTATTGTGCCATCTTTTTTAGTGATTTGACATTCAATAATATCTTTTGGAGAGATGTTGTGACCAATTTTGATTGAAACTTTTTCATCACCAATAAGATTTAAAGATTTTCTACTTTGACCACCTTCGAACATTAAAGGTAAAACTCCCATACCAATAAGATTAGAGCGATGAATTCTTTCAAAACTCTCAGCAATTACCGCCTTAATTCCAAGTAAATTAGTACCTTTTGCCGCCCAATCTCTTGATGATCCAGTGCCGTATTCCTTACCAGCAATAACTACTAATGATTGATTGTCACTTTTAGCCTCCATCGCCGCTTCATATATTGAAACAGTCTCTCCGATATTATTTTTAGTATAACCACCCTCAACATTATCTAAAATTTCATTCTTAATACGAATATTAGCAAAAGTACCTCGAGTCATAATTTCGTGATTACCCCTTCTTGATCCATAAGAATTAAAATCTTTAGAATCTACGCCATTTTCTTCCAAATATGTTGCTGCAGGAGAATTTTTGGCAATATTTCCGGCTGGAGAAATATGATCAGTAGTAATTGAGTCACCTAAAAGAGCGATAATTTTAGCATCCTTAATGTCTAAGTCACTATTATCCTTAGGTTTAAAGAAATCTGGAAGCCTGATATAAGTACTATCCTTGTCCCAAGAATAAATATCTGACTTAGTGACTTCAATTTCTTGCCAATTCTTATCGCCAGAAAATAAATCGGCATATTTTTCAATAAAAATTTCCTGAGTTACAAACTGATTGATTACCTCTTCAATTTCAGCATTTGTTGGCCACAAATCTTTAAGATAAATTTTTTCACCAGAATCCGTGACGGCAATAACATCCTTTTCAAGATCAATATTCATAGTTCCAGCTAAAGCGTAGGCCACAACTAGTGGCGGAGAAGCTAAATAATTACCCTTAGTAAGTGAATGCACCCTACCCTCAAAATTTCTATTTCCAGAAAGAACTGCAGTCGCAAGCAAGTTATTGTCTTTAATTGCATTATGAATCTCGACGTCTAAATCGCCAGAATTACCAATGCAAGTTGTACAACCAAAACCCACAATATTAAATCCCATCTGATCAAGATATTTTTGTAATCCAGAATTTTCTAAATAACCAGCAACCACTTGCGAACCAGGAGCGAAAGAAGTTTTAACAGTTTTTCTAATTTTTAAACCTTTTTCAATCGCTTTTTTAGCAACTAATGCCGCCCCTACTAAAACTGAGGGGTTAGAAGTATTGGTACAGGAGGTAATGGCTGCTATCACTATGTCGCCATGATTAAGTTTTTCACCTAACTTTGGAAGATTTTTAGCTTCAGCATCAAGATTTATACCAATATCTTTAGATAATTTTTGAAACTCCTCCTTAGAATTTGATAATTCGATCTTATCTTGAGGTCTTTTTGGGCCAGCAATTGTTGCCTTAATAGAGCTAATATTTAACTGAGCAATATCAGAAAATTCTGGATCTTCATCTTCATTTCTAAAGAAATTCTCAGCTTTAGCGTATTTTTCTACCAATGCAATTTTTTCTTCACTTCTTCCAGTTAACCTCATGTAACTTAAAACCTCCTCGTCAATTGGGAAGATACCACAAGTTGCGCCATATTCGGGAGCCATATTAGCGATTGTCGCCCTATTGGCAAGAGATAGGTTATCTAAACCATCGCCATAAAATTCAACAAATTTACCAACGACCTTCTTTTCTCTTAAAATATTGACAACATTTAAAACCAAATCAGTAGCAGTAACACCGTCATTTAATTTACCAGTAAGTTTAAAGCCAATGACTTCAGGAATAAGCATCGAAATTGACTGTCCGAGCATTGCAGCTTCAGCCTCAATACCACCAACACCCCAACCAAGAACACCAAGACCATTGATCATAGTTGTATGACTATCGGTGCCAACAACAGTATCTGGATAGCAATATGATTTACCGTCAATCTCCTTAGAGAAAGTAACTCTAGCTAAATTTTCAAGATTAACCTGATGACAAATGCCAGCCCCAGGAGGTACAGCCCTAAAATTATCAAAAGATTCTTGAGCCCACTTTAAGAATCCATATCTCTCCTTATTTCTTTGCATTTCCAGATCAACATTTTTTGTGGCAGCGTCATTACTTCCTGCAAAATCAACCTGAATTGAATGATCAATAACTAAATCAACTGGAATCAATGGGTTAATTTTTTTAGCATCTCCACCCTTGACCACAACAGCATCTCTCATAGCTGCCAAATCAACAACTGCCGGCACGCCAGTAAAATCCTGCATTAAAACCCGTGCAGGAGAAAAGAAAATTTCCTGTCTTTTTGAAGAATCCTTGACTGAATCAATAATATTTTGACAATCATTTAATTTTTTCTCATGACTAATATCAGATCTCAAAATATTTTCTACAAGAATTTTTAAACTAAAAGGTAGTTTACTAATATCTTTATTTAAAATTTTTGCTAACTTTTTAATTGAAAAGTAATTATATTCCTTACCCCTTACTTCAATTTTTGATTCAAAATTATTTGTCATTATTATTACTTGATGGATTTATGTCTTCTGGTTAGTCGATAAACTCTTTGATCTTAAGAAAATATACAAAAATTAAAGCACACTTGATAGCAACCAAACTGGATTCTTAGCAATAATACTCTTCTTAAAAATCCACTTATCAACGATATTAACTGGCTCAGTTTTACTACCTTGAATTGTCTTGGTACCCTCAGTGACATAGTCAATCTGCTGAGAAGCAAATTCAACAGTTAGATAGACATAACGTGATTCAATTTTAGTAGCAATTATCTTAACCTCATCAATTGCAATGATTTGAGAATTTAATTTTCTATTTTTTTTCTTTAGATCGTCGATATTTACTTGAAACTGTTCGTAAATCTTGCTTGAAATGAGGTTTTTAACCTTTGATAAATTTTGATTAGAAAAATTATCCGTAATCATTTCAAAAGATTTTCTAGCCCCATCGATAAAAATTGAGGGCAAAAGATTTGTTTTTTGAAAAATAATTTTTACATCACTAATAATATTTTTATCAATGTTACTAAGGACATCAAGATCTTCAGGACTAATCACCTCATCTGACTTATTACTAACTTTGTTCGGATGGATATTAACAATATTAGAGTTTTCTACTTCACTGTATTTTTTAGATTTTTTTGCTTGGTGATTAGCTTTTTCTTTTAAGAAATTTTTAATAGATTCTCTTTTTTGATCATCGTCAAATTCACCTAATTTTTTATTAAGTTTAACGAAAATAAAAATTGCTAAAGCAGCCAAAATTATAAGATCCATAATAATAATAATATAAAAAGAAGATGGGGCAAACGACGGGTCTCGAACCCGCGACCACCAAGACCACAACCTGGTGCTCTACCAACTGAGCTACGTCTGCCATAGAGGCGATAATTATAAAATTTAGAGTAGTTTAAGTCAATAACTAATTCTATCTGCACTTAAGTCTGAGAATAATATGTTATAAATTACATTACAAACCGGTAATTCGACATTTTTATTTTTAGCTAATTTGCAAAATATCTCTACAGATTTTGCGCCTTCAAAAGTCTTGGTAACGTCAGAAAGAAGAATTGCTGGATCTTTACCCTTAGCAATTTCAAAACCAAGTGAAAAATTACGAGATTTTTTACTAGAACATGTTAAGAATAAGTCACCAAAACCAGCGGCAGATACAAGATTTTTACTATTGCCATTAAAAACATCAATCATTTTAGCAATCTCTAAGATACCAGAAGTAACAAAACCCGCTTTGACATTCTCTCCAAGATTGAGTCCAGAAATAATACCACAACCAATTGCAAGAATATTTTTCATCGAACCAGCAATTTGAGTAGTAATGATATCATCTAAAATTGTAATTTTAAAATAATTATTTTCTAAAAGATTTTTAAATTCCTGAGCTAAATTTTTATTATTTGAGGCAATATTAGTTACTGTCTTAACTCCTGCTACAACTTCAACGGCAAAATTTGGACCCGATAAAAAGCAATATTTGGATTTTGGTAATTTTTGATCAAAAATATCACTAAATAATTGTAAATTTTCTTCATCAACACCCTTGGTACAAATGATAATTTTTTTAGAAAAATTTTGATCTATTTTCCTAATGTCATCCAATATTAAGTTAATCACGTTTGAAGGAACGACAAAAAATAAATAATCAGCATTAAAAACCGAATCCTTAAAATCTTTACTAGCCGTTATTTTTTTAGATAACTTAATGTCTGGAAGTCTAGGGGAAATGTTTCTTTTATTAATATTGTCAATAAAAATATCCTCGTTACAGTAAAGCAGAACCTCGTGATTATTGTTTGCCAGAACCGATGCGATTGCAGAACCCCAAGCGCCAGCACCAATAATTGTAATTTTTGGATTATTTTCAATTGTCATTTCTATTTCAATATTTTATATTTTCCATTCATTAAAAATATTAACTAACTTCGTCAAAATAATCAAAGATTATTTTTACAACCCCCCTTGCGCATAAGGGGGTCAGCACTGCGAAGCAATTATGGCGGAGTAAATAAACAAACTCAACCCCAGCAACTATACTTAAAAACAATGAATAAAATTTTAGTTACAGGATCGATGGGTCAAATAGGATCGGAATTGATATTAAAACTTAGAAAAAAATATGGTCAAGAAAACGTCATAGCTTCTGATATTAGAGATTCAACTAATCCATCCCTTGCACCTTTTGAAAAATTAGATGTTTTGGATTACAACAATCTTGAAAACATTGTTACAAAATACGATATCACTAAAATTTACCATTTAGCAGCAATTCTTTCAGCAAATGGCGAGAATAACCCTCAACTTTGCTGGAATATTAACATGAATGGCCTAGTAAATGTTCTTGAAGTTGCCAGAATTCATAAATTAAAACAAATTATTACACCGAGCTCAATTGCAGCCTTCGGCCCAGAGACTCCAAAAGATAATGTGCCCCAAGAAACCATCCTCTTACCAAAAACAATTTATGGTGTAACTAAGGTTGCAGGTGAATTACTTTGTGATTATTATGTTAAAAAATTTGCTATGGACATTCGTGGAGTTAGGTATCCTGGCTTAATTAGTAGTAAAACCCTTCCCGGTGGTGGCACAACTGATTATGCTGTTGATATTTTTTATAAAGCGGTAGAGGGTAAGAAATACACATGCTTTTTAAAAGAAGATACAACTTTACCAATGATGTATATGGATGATGCAATTAGAGGGACAATTGAGCTTGCCGACGCAAATCTTGAAGATTTAGACTATTACTCTAATTACAATTTTGCTGCTACTAGTTTTTCATGTTCTGAGCTTGCGGCAGAAATTAAAAAATATTATCCAGATTTTGAGATTGAGTATGATCCAGATTTTAGACAAGAAATTGCTGATTCTTGGCCAAGATCAATTGATGATTCAGTTGCTAAGAGGGATTGGAAATGGAAGGCTGAATTTGATTTAGAAAAAATTACCAAAACTATGATTGAAGATTTACGTTAGAATTTTAACTTTAAAATAATAGCTTTTCTTAGAAATTGTGAAGTAAATAACTTGGATAATTCCTTGGTCACCACAACCAACACTGAATCACTAAGTTCTTCGACCCCCCTTTTTTTTGGACAGAGTTATTCCTGACAATAAGCAATGTATTATAGATACAACTACCACTTAAGAGGTTTAGATCCAAGAAACGTAGTGACCTTGGGACTCGTACCAATTCCCATCTTTAAAATATTTCAAAAAAAACTGCTTTAAAGGTGGGAATTGGTATCATTTAAAAAAAACTAATTATTCCAACTTTATTCCAAAATCCTAAACTAGCCAACATTAATTTTTCTAATGTGTTGGACTACTAATTTTAAATAAATGTAACCAGTAACAATAGTTAAAAAAGATGCTAAAGAAAATAAAACACCACCAATTATTACTACATAATTGATCATCATATCCTTAGTTGAAACATAAACCTCCTCACCAATCATTAATGAAAGCTCGTCAATAACATAATCGGAACCATTCTCTCCCAAAAGAAGTAAAGTAATTGCAGTCATCTGAATAGCAGTTTTAATTTTAGCTAAATTACTAACTGGCATTTTAATATTGTAATTCGCTAAAAATTCTCTAAAGCCAGAAACCAAAATTTCACGCGCAATAATAATTAAACCAGGAATTAAAATAATAAGATTGCCGTTACTAAAATTAACAAGCATAACAATAGTTAAGATAACCAATAATTTATCAGCAATTGGATCGAGACATTTGCCAAATGCGCTCTGAACCTTGAAATATCTGGCTAAGTAGCCATCAAAAAAATCAGTGACACTTGCTAATGCAAAAAGAAAAGCTACAATAACATTGGAGACGAAGCCATGAAAGTAAAATGACGCAACAATAATTGGAATTAAAATAATTCTCAAAATTGTTAAAATATTTGGTACATTCTTCATATTTAATATATTAGTTAATCTAGTGATAAACTATCGATAGCAAGTTAAATTGTCAATTTATGATAAGTATAGACTCAGAATTACAAAAAATTACTCTAAAATTTATAAATTTTCTAAAAATTGAAAAAAGATTATCAAAAAATACCCTAATTTCCTATCAAAATGATTTAAATTCTTTCTTTTCACTGATTTCAGAAATTTGCAAAAACACAATAAACTGTCCAATTCTAGAAAATTTAACTCTTAATGAGTTTAGAAGTTGGATTATCCTTCGCAAAAAAAAAGAATATTCTTCAAGCTCAACTATTCGCGCCACCTCAACTATCAAAAATTTCTTTTTATTTTTAGATCAAAAATATCAAATAAAAAATCCTAATATCAAAAATCTTAAAACTTTAAAATCAGAAAAAACTGTCCCAAGAGCAATTGACAAAATTGATATTGACTCGATCATTTCGTCAATTAAAGAGTTCAATAGATATGAATGGTGCAACAAAAGAGATCTGTCGCTTTTGACATTAATTTATGGCTGTGGTTTAAGAATATCTGAGGCTTTAAATGTCACTAAAAAAGATATTTTAAATCAAGATAATTTATACGTAATTGGCAAGGGAGGCAAAGAAAGAATCATCCCAATTTTACCAATAATTCAAGAAAGAATTAATGATTATCTAAGCCATTGCCCTTTTAAAATTTATCCTAATGAAGCAATTTTTCGAGGAATCAGAGGTGGAAAATATCACGCGACCCTATTTCAAAAATTATTTCAAAACATTAGAAATTATCTTAATTTACCAGAAAATACCACTCCTCATTCACTACGACACTCATTTGCAACGCATTTACTAGAATCTGGTGGTGATTTACGTACAATTCAAGAGTTATTAGGGCATAAGAGTCTATCAACCACCAGAAGATACAGTAAAATTGACAAAAATAGATTATTTAAAATCTATGAAAAATCTCATCCCAGAAATTAGCTACCCCTAAGGAGCATAAAATTTTTAAATAAATAAAAATGGCCCGGAAGGGATTGCAACAAAAAACTCCTTACTAACAAAGGAAGAGTCAGAGCAGTTGGATAAATAATAGGCTACCAACTAGGATGCAAAAAATGAACCCTACCTTCGTCCTAAATGGATCTGGATGAGAGCTGGTATTATTTTATTACCATCCTTATTTTTATTTTAACGCTGGATCTACAACTAGATCCTGATTGGTATCTGTGAATAACTCTCTCCAGTCCCTATCATTATCCTCTTCTAGCAATAATTCTTTAGCCATTTCTTTAACGTTTTCAACATCTTTACTACCAAATTTCCCAATGATCTCCTTAATAAGATCCTTAGATTCTCCATCTTTCATTTGTAAATTACTATTATTATTCTTATTATTATTATTATATTCTTGGATTTTTTTTCCAATCTCGTCAACAACTCTATCTAACTCTTTTGTACCACCTCTAACTTCAATCCTATCAATTATTTTCTCAATTTTCTCTCTTTCCTCAGGGTTGTATTCGCTTCTAAATCCGGTTGTCGTAAGAATACTAGAAAATGCCGAATTAACTTTATCCCCAAACTCAAACAAACCTCCCACTAATTTATCGGCTCGTGAGGGTACTTCTTTTATACCTTTTAAAGAGAATAACTCTCCCACTAATTTAACGGCTTGTGAGGCTGTTTCTTTTATACGTTCTAAAAATGCCTTATTTTTCTTCTCCTCGTCACGACCTTCAAACTGCCTAATAAGCGCTTCGTTATTTTTATACCATCTTTTGTCGTAAAGCCTTTCTGGAGTGATCTCTTTTTTATTGATCAAATGGTTTTCAGCTAAAATTCTAGCATCACTCTTCTTAGCATCGCGAACATCACGTATCCCACTATGTATTCTGCCCATAGCAGAAAATCTGCCGCCAGAGGCTTTGTCGGTTAAGGATAATGGCCTAATAGAAAATAAGGAGTTTAAAGAAGATTTTATCAAATTACGCTTTTCAAATGAATCTGACAACG